>Ga0208942_1000220_pt1 | contig 25494 bp, 18 predicted proteins | sample GreLakmeSU08MSRF_FD_187704 | JGI IMG/M metagenome (GOLD analysis project Ga0208942, IMG submission 187704) | Freshwater lentic microbial communities from great Laurentian Lakes, MI, USA - Great Lakes metaG SU08MSRF (SPAdes) | ecosystem: Environmental > Aquatic > Freshwater > Lake | place: Great... | reverse complement strand
GCTGATTATCAAAGAATTATCAGCTCTGGTTTAGGCGATAAGCAATTACAGTATGAGCAAATTCAGGCAATGAAGGGATTGATGACATCACCCAATGCCAAGGTAATTATCATGGGTGGGTCAGGTAAAACGCCAATTATATTAGATGGTAAGGGAAATTAAAGGGTATAATTTTTAGCCCACAATTATAAAATATTTTAACTATAAAAACTTCTGCTATATCTTTAGTAGAAGTTTTTTTTTAAGTTATAATGAAGTTTTTTTGATTTATGAAGGTTTGTATTTGGTGATAATTTTATAAATAAATCTTTGAGCATGAATAAAGTTAATATAAAAATCAAGTTTCTCTTAATCGGGCTCATTTTTAGTGGCTCAATTTTTGCGCAAAAATTTGTCAACATTGCATGTATTGGAAATGGGGTAACTTATGGCATAGGTGTTGTAAACAGAGAAAAGAATAATTTCCCGCAGCAGTTGCAGTATTTACTCGGAGCGAATTATAAGGTAACTAATTTCGGGGCGGTTAATGCACCTGTTTTAAGTAATGGGGTAAACGGATACAACAAAACAGCTGCATTTAAAAAAAGCCAAACAGGTAACCCAAATATTGTTTTTGTTGAATTAGGCTTAGATGAAATAAAGACAACTGATACTGCCATTTTATCAAATTTCACAATCACCCTTGAAGGTATCATACAGTCCTATGCTAATTTGTCGTCACGTCCTCGTATTGTCCTATTATTGCCTTTACCTATATTTTTAAATGATAGTAGTCTTTTAAATAACAGCGTCATTAAAAATAAAATAATACCTAAAATTCAAAAAATTGCTTTTGAAAAAAACTTAGAACTGTTGGATTTGTTTTCCATGTTTATAGATAAGCAAGATTTGTTTTTAGATAAAATTCATCCATCTTCATTAGGGGGTACGCTAATTTCTAAAAGGTTATACGAGCTTGTTAAATTAGATGCAAAGAAACTGAGTCCTGTTTTTGAAAAAATTAAAGAACAAAAAGCAATCAGTTCTTTTTATGGATATTCATGCGCTGATTTTACTTTTAAGAATAGAAATTGTAAAGTGGTTAGTCCTAAAAGAATAGCGATAGGACAACCATGGGTTTGGCGCGCCAGATTTTGGGGACATGAACCACAAACGGATATTGCATTATTAGAAAGGGGATTTCATGTTGTTTATATGGATGTGTCTGAAATGTATGGTAACGAGGAGTCCGTAAAATTGTGGAATCAATTTTATGACTACATGCAAATTGTCGGCATGTCTAAAAAAGTTGTTTTAGAAGGAATGAGTAGGGGTGGTATTTATGCCTATAATTGGGCTTTGCAAAATCCAAATAAAGTAGCTGCAGTTTATGCAGATGCGCCTGTTCTTGATATGAAAAGCTGGCCAGGTGGATTAGGTAAGGGGCCTGGAAGTAAGGATGATTGGACATTTTTTAAAAATGATTTTAATTTAACGGAGGAACAAGCCAAGATATTTAAAAACAGTCCATTGGATAATGCGGAACTAATTGCAAAGGGAGGCTATCCAATGTTACATGTTGTTGGCGATGCTGACGAGGTAGTGCCTGTCGATGAAAATACTAATCCCTTTGAAGTCCGAATCAAAAGTGCAGGCGGGGATATAACAGTGATACATAAAAAAGGGATTGGTCATCACCCGCATAGCTTAGCAAATCCAACGCCGATTGTTGATTTTATTTTAAAAAGTACAGGATACAAAACAAAATTTTCTATTATACCTACACCCTCTGCTGAATATCGATCTGCTGCTGGTTGGAAGAAGGGAACAGATTGGTGGGTGCAGCATGAGGAGATAAATCAATTATTAAAAGCAGAAAAAAAATTAGACATTATCTTTTTAGGCAATTCAATTACCCAAGGAATAGGAGGGGATCGGCCCTCGGTTACTTATAAAGCGGGTAAGCCCTATTTTGAAAAAGCGTTCAGTGAATTTAGCTGGGTGGTTGCAGGCATTTCAGGAGATCGAACACAACATATTTTATGGCGATTACAAAATGGAAATTATGCATCTTCACATCCCAAATTACTCGTGTTAACGATTGGGGTAAATAATTTTAATGAGGATTCCGGGGAAGAAACTGCGGATGGAATTAAGTTAATACTAGGTTGGTTGAAAGTGAATATGCCACAAACTAAAGTGCTATTAATTGGGCCCTTACCTACAGGGTTGCATCCTAATTCAAGTAACCGTGTTAAGTATGATGTAGTGCATACGATTATAAAAAATTATGCAAGCCCTCAAGTAACCAACCTGCCATTGACAAAATATTTTATCAAACAAGATGGAGAATTAGATACCAATTATTGTTCTGGAGATGGAATACACTTAATTGAACCAGGATATGAATTATGGGCGAGGTTGTTGAAGGAAGCGGTAGAGGAAGTTTTGAAATAGGCTAGGGATTGTCGGCTTCGTTTCACTACGCCGACTTCCCCTTGTTCCAATTTATAGAGTAGGGATTGTCGGCTTCGTTTCACTACGCCGACTTCCCTAAATGGCGTCCTTACTCAAAGCTTTTCAACGAACCGCTTCGCGTTTCGTTGCCTTTTTTGTTTCTCGTCTGCTTTCGTGAGCAAGCTCCCGTCGCAGCCTTAAAACAAAAAAGCCTGTCACTTTCGTGACAAGCTTTGTGAACTGGCTGGGACTCGAACCCAGGGCCCATACATTAAAAGTGTATTGCTCTACCAACTGAGCTACCAATTCTAACCGCCCCTTTTTAGGGGAGTGCAAAAATAAGCATTAATAAAAACTATCCAAATAAAAGGGGGTATTTATTTTCCCCATTCAAATACCATCTAAATGCTTCATCTTCAAATAAGAAGTACATTTGTGTAAACTCAAACTGATGGCGGATTATAAAGATAAAATAGTAGTAATTACCGGTGGTTCCGACGGCATTGGAAAAGCTTTAGTAGCGCAGTTTTTGGCATTAGGTGCAAAAGTTGCAACCTGTGGACGCAAACAAATTAAGTTGGATGATCTTGCGCGTGAATTTAATTCGCCTAATTTATTGGTCATTGCTGCAGATGTTAGTCAGCAATCAGATTGTTCCTCTTTTATAGAAAAAGTAGTGTCACAATGGGGTACCATTGATATATTGATCAATAATGCGGGTATTTCCATGCGTGCATTAGTGAAAGAGGTGTCCATTGACACTTTAAAAAATGTCATGGATATCAATTTTTGGGGCTCCGTATATTGCACCAAGTCTGCTTTGCCTTTTATTACCCAAAACAAAGGAGTTATTGTGGGGGTTTCAAGTATTGCAGGTTATCGTGGTTTGCCTGGACGAAGCGGGTATTCTGCTTCAAAATATGCCTTAAACGGCTGGCTGGAGGCATTAAAAACGGAATTATACGGATCAGGTACCCATGTGATGTGGGTTTGCCCTGGATTTACCACTTCAAATATTAGAAATGCGGCATTGGACAAAGATGCAAAAGCGCAGGGGGAATCACCCATGGATGAGGGTGAAATGATGACTTCTGAGGTCTGTGCAACACATATCATTGAAGCTATCTCAAAACGTAAGCGAACTTTGGTCCTGACATTTACTGGCAAAAGAACCGTGTTTATGAATAAGTTTTTCCCTGCTTGGGCGGATAAATTAGTGCATCAATTCTTTTTTAAAGAGGGCAAATTAGTAAAGTAAATGGGGCGGTTGGAAAGTGCGTAATAAATTAATAATCATCTATTTAAAATATACTGCTTAAATATTCGTTACAATTAAGATATGCCCGTTATAACATTAACATCAGATATTGGTCAAGCCGATTTTATTATTGGCGCTGTTAAGGGGCAAATATTGTCAACGATTCCGGATTGCACCATCGCTGACATTACGCATTATCTTTCTTCAAAAGATTACCAACAAGGGGCGTACATTTTTAATAATGCAGCAAAGTATTATCCAAAAGGGACCGTGCATATTGTGATGGTTAATTTTTTTCAAAATCCACAGGAGCATGTTTTGTTTGCGCATTTTAATGGGCACTTTTTTATCGTACCTGACAACGGATTTTTAACGATGATGCTGGGATTAAAACCGGTGGATATTGTTAAAATAAATTGCAAAGGTGCTACCACTTTCATTCAAATGCTGGATCGCGTTGTTGAATCGGTTGCTTACTTTTTTGCATCCGGTAATTTATTAGATGCAGGGGAACCAGCGACTGAAATTTTGGAAATTTATCCAATGCAGCCAACCATTAGTCCAAATTGGATGGAAGGACAAATTTTATTTATTGATCAGTTTGAAAATGTAGTGGTGAATATTCGCAAGGAGGAATTTGATTTACATGCAAAAGGACGATCCTTTAAAATTGTATTTACGCGCAATGAAACTATTGAAGTGTTGCGCAGCAATTATGGGGATGTTCCGGTGGCAGATAAAATGGCATGGTTTAACTCCGCAGGTTATTTAGAAATAGCAGTAAGAGGCGGTAATATGGCAGGCTTATTTGGCTTGAGTAAATACGATGAAAACCAGCATAATAAGCAACGTCCTAACGATAATAAATGGTTTTTCCAGATGGTGCGGGTTTTCTTTGAGTAAGCCAATGGCTTTAGACGGTCAATTAGGCAATGAATAGTTTTTTTGTTTTGCCTTTTTGGGGGTATTTTTGCTCCTCTTTAAATTAATAAAATAAGTTATACAATGGCATACGACGTAATTGTTATTGGTAGTGGGCCTGGGGGTTATCCTGCAGCCATTCGTGCTTCTCAATTAGGCTTAAAAGTAGCTATTATTGAAAAGGAAAGTTTGGGGGGTGTTTGTTTAAACTGGGGATGTATTCCAACCAAGGCTTTAATAAAAAGTGCACAAGTATATGATTATGTAAAACATAGTGCGAACTATGGCATTACTACCACTGGTGTCAATCATGATTTTGGCGCAGTAATTAAGCGTAGTCGTGGGGTAGCAGATAAAATGAGTAAGGGCGTTCAATTTTTGATGAAGAAGAATAAGATTGATGTGATCATGGGTTATGGGAAGGTGATGGCAAAAGGGAAGGTGGAAGTAAAAGATGCTGAAGGTAAAACACAGATTGTTGAAACTAAATATATCGTCATTGCAACAGGTGGTCGTAGTCGTGAATTACCTAACTTAAAACAAGATGGTAAAAAAGTAATTGGCTATCGGGAAGCAATGGTATTGCCAACGCAACCCAAAAGCATGATTATTGTTGGAAGTGGCGCGATAGGCGTTGAGTTTGCGTATGTATATAATAGTATGGGAACCAAAGTAACGATAGTTGAATTTTTACCAAGAATTGTTCCTGTAGAAGATGAGGACATTTCAAGAGAATTAGAAAAACAATATCGCAAACAAGGAATTGAAATTATGACCAATGCTTCCGTTGAATCCTTGGATACTTCAGGTGCATTAGTTAAAGCAAAAGTGAAACAACTAGACGGATCTTTTGTCACCTTGGAAGCCGACATTGTTTTAAGTGCAGTTGGGTATGTTGCTAATATTGAAAATATTGGATTGGAGCAAAATGGCATTAAGGCAGATAAGGGTCGTATCATTGTAGATAAATTTCAACAAACAAGTGTAGCAGGTATTTATGCCATTGGGGATTGTTCTCCGGGTCAAGCATTAGCGCACGTTGCTGCGAAGGAAGGCATTAACGCAGCAGAACATATCGCCTATCAAGAAAAAAAGCACGCACATTTACCAGAGGGCATTGATTATAATAATGTTCCAGGTTGTACGTATTGCATTCCTGAAATTTCAAGTGTGGGGTATACTGAAAAAGCGGCAAAGGAAGCAGGCTACGAAATTAAAGTGGGTAAGTTTCCTTTCATGGCAAGCGGAAAAGCAAGTGCAGCCGGTGCAACAGAAGGTTTTGTGAAAGTAATATTTGATGCAAAGTATGGCGAATTTTTAGGCTGCCATATGATTGGAATGAATGTGACAGAAATGATTGCTGAAGCAGTAGTGGCGCGCAAGTTGGAAACAACAGCACATGAAATATTAAATGCAATACATCCTCACCCAACCATGAGTGAAGGATTAAAAGAGGCAGTAGCAGCGGCGTATGGTGAAGCAATTGATATCTAACTAGACAAAAAATATACCAATGGCTCGTGATTCAAAAAGTTTGAATACGAGCCATTTTTTAATCATTGGCCGAACAAACTTTTAAGAAAAAGTTGAAAATAATGCAACATTGCAAATAGCATGAAGTACGACAAGGAAATTAACAGGCGAAAAACATTCGCCATTATCTCTCACCCGGATGCAGGTAAAACTACTTTGACTGAAAAGTTGTTGTTGTTTGGTGGTGCTATTCAAACAGCAGGTGCAGTTAAAAGTAATAAGATCAAAAAGCATGCGACTAGTGACTTCATGGAAATTGAAAGACAAAGAGGTATCTCGGTGGCCACTTCGGTGATGTCATTTGAGTATCAAAATATTTTAATTAATTTATTGGATACACCGGGGCACAAGGATTTCGCGGAAGATACCTATCGAACTTTAACGGCAGTGGATAGTGTCATATTGGTGATTGATAGTGTGAATGGGGTTGAGCCACAAACGAGGAGGTTAATGGAAGTGTGCCGTATGCGAACTACGCCAGTGATTGTTTTTATTAATAAGATGGATCGGGATGGTAAAAATCGTTTTGACTTATTGGAGGAATTAGAAAATGAATTAAAATTATCCTTACACCCGATGACTTGGCCAATTAATAGTGGTAAGGAATTTAAGGGGGTATATAATTTGCATGATAAAAATTTAAGACTTTTCGCCGCTAGCACAAAAGCGGAAGAGGAAGATATTGTTGCAATCCAAGATTTAGCAAGTCCCGTATTACAGGAAAAGATTGGAGAACGAGATGCGGCAGTATTGCGAGAAGATGTAGAGCTAATTGATGGCGTTTATGGTGCATTAAATGCAACTGAATATTTGGAAGGTAAAATTGCACCCGTATTTTTTGGATCTGCGGTGAATAATTTTGGTGTAAATGAAATGTTGGATACGTTTATTCAAATTGCACCTGTTCCAAGAGATAGGGAAACCAATGTCCGAGAGGTAAAAGCAAATGAGGAAAAATTTAGTGGCTTTATATTTAAAATACACGCCAATTTAGATCCCAAGCATCGGGATCGTATTGCTTTTATGCGCGTGTGTAGTGGTCGCTTTGAACGAAATACCTATTATAAGCATGTCCGTTTGGAAAAAGACGTTCGCTTCGCCAATCCTTATACTTTTTTAGCGCGCAGTAAAGATATCATTGATGATGCTTATCCTGGCGATGTGGTGGGTTTGTTTGATACAGGTAATTTTAAAATTGGAGATACCTTAACAGAAGGGGAAAAATTTTATTTTACGGGTATCCCTACATTCTCTCCTGAAATATTTAAGGAGTTGGTGAACAAGGATCCAATGAAAACCAAACAATTGGAAAAAGGAATCCAGCAGTTAACTGATGAAGGCGTTGCGCAGTTATTTACGCAGTTTGGGGGAAATAAAAAAATTATTGGTTGCGTAGGTGATTTACAGTTTGAGGTAATACAGTACAGATTATTGCAGGAGTATGGCGCAGCTTGTGAGTTTAGAACCCTGCCGTTTTACAAAGCTTGTTGGTTAACTTCAAAGGATCAGAATAAGTTGCATGACTTTTTAAGATTTAAGCAACAAAATGCAGCGATGGATAAGGATGAAGCACCAGTTTACTTGGCGCAAAGCGAATGGTTCTTAAATACGGAAATAACGAACAATCCTGATATCACATTTCATTTTACCAATGAGGTAAATAAATAAGGCAATTTAACCATGAAGGCAAAAACTTTAACACAGAACAAAGTCAATATCATTACATTAGGTTGTAGTAAAAACTTAGTGGACAGTGAAATGTTGAGTGGTCAATTATTGGCGAATCAGATAGATGTAGTGCACGAAAATAAAAAGTTAGACCATAATATAGTGGTGGTGAATACTTGTGGATTTATTGATAAAGCAAAAGAGGAAAGTGTCAATACCATACTGGAGCAAGTGGCCTTGAAGAAAAAAGGGAAGTTGGATAAAGTATATGTCACAGGTTGTTTAAGTGAAAGGTACCGTGGCGACTTGGCATTGGAAATTCCAGAAGTAGACGCTTGGTTTGGCACTTTGGAATTGCCGTTAATGTTACATCAACTAAATGCAGATTATAAAGCGGAACTTTTAGGAGAAAGATTATTAAGTACCCCTTCACACTATGCCTATTTAAAAATTAGCGAGGGTTGTAATCGTACATGTTCTTTTTGTGCGATTCCATTAATGCGTGGCCAACATGTTAGTAAAACCATTGAGCAATTAGTTGCTGAAGCAGAAGGCTTGGTGAAAAAAGGGGTGAAGGAAGTGATGTTGATTGCACAAGAATTAACTTATTACGGATTAGATATTTATAAGGAGCGTGCATTGCCTAAGTTATTAAATGCATTAGCGGATGTAAAAGGATTGGAGTGGATACGATTACATTATGCATATCCCTCAAAATTTCCTTTGGAAGTATTGGATGTAATGCGTGAGCGAGATAACATTTGTAAATACATTGATATTCCATTACAACATGCAAGTAATAATATGTTACAAGCCATGCGTCGTAATATCACACGCGAGGAAATGGGCGAATTAATTACTGAAATTCGCAAACGTGTTCCAGGTATTGCCATCAGAACTACTTTAATTGCAGGCTTCCCTGGAGAAACATTAGAAGACATTGAGGAACTAAAAGAGTTTTTACAGGAGCATCAATTTGACCGCGTAGGAATTTTCACCTACAGTCATGAGGAAAATACAAGTGCACATGATTTGGTGGATGATGTTCCAGCTGCCGAAAAGCAACGCCGTGCTGAGGAAATTATGGAAGTACAGCAGGAAATAAGTTTGGCCAAAAATCAACAAAAGGAAGGGCTAACTTTAAAGGTATTGGTGGATAAAAAAGAAGCGGGCCGTTATTTGGGTCGTACTGAATTTGATAGTGTTGAGGTGGACAATGAAGTTGTTATTAATACCAAGAAAAAATTAAATATTGGGGAATTTGTGATGGTCAAAATAACAAAGGCCTATGATTACGATTTAGAAGGGGAGTTGGTAGGGTAATTCAGTGTTTTTTTTGTATATTAGTACTTCATTTATACATTTAATAAAATTTAATAATATGGCAATTGTATGGAAAGGGGTATTCCCCGCTATAACCACAAAGTTTACATCAGATGATAAATTGGACCTTGATTTATTCAAGAAAAATTTGCAAGCACAATTAGATGCTGGTGTGAATGGTATCATATTAGGTGGTTCTTTAGGAGAGGCTAGCGTATTAAGTAATGAAGAAAAGGAAATTTTAGTAAAGGAAACATTAGCATTTGTGAATGGCAAAGTTCCTGTAATCATTAATATAGCAGAAGGTAGTACAAGTGTAGCCGTTTCATTGGCAAAAAATGCAAAATTATGGGGTGTGCAAGGATTGATGTTATTGCCTCCGATGCGTTACAAATCAGATCATCGTGAGACGGTACAGTATTTTAAAGATATTGCTGCAAGTACTGATTTGCCCATCATGATTTACAATAATCCAATTGATTACAAAATAGATGTAACCATTGAAATGTTTACAGAATTAGCAACAGTTCCTACTATACAAGCGATTAAGGAATCAACACGTGATGTAACCAATGTAACAAGGTTGCGCAATGCCTTTGGAGATCGCTTCAGTATTTTATGTGGGGTGGATACATTAGCATTGGAGGAAATATTATTAGGCGCTGATGGTTGGGTTGCTGGTTTGGTTTGTGCATTCCCTGCAGAAACAGTTGCAATATTTAAATTAGCTAAAGCTGGTAAAATACAAGAGGCTATTAATATTTACAGATGGTTTATGCCATTGTTGGAATTAGATATTCATGCTAAATTAGTTCAGTATATCAAATTTGCTGAATCTAAAACGGGCATTGGTTCTGAAACGGTGCGTCGTCCAAGATTGGCATTGGAAGGTGAGGAGCGTAAAAGAATTGAATCTATTATTGACAATGGGTTAAAAAATAGACCCACGCTTCCTGAATACTTAAGTTTATAATTGATTAATGTTTTATATGGCTATACCCTTTATTTTTAATTGGGTATAGCCATTTCTAATTTTCTGAATTGAATTAAATTATTTTATGATAAATATTACAACGGCAACAAAAAATGCTGCAATAGCTTTTGACACTTATTCAAAATTGACTGCTTCAAAACGCGCTGAATTTTTGGAAACCATTGCAAATAATATAGAAGCATTGGGGGATGAATTATTAAATGTGGCGAACAAGGAAACTAATTTACCATTGCCTCGATTAACTGGCGAAAGAGGCCGTACCTGCTTTCAATTAAGAATGTTTGCAACTATGTTGCGTAAGGGTGATTATGTGGACGCAACCATCGATACTGCTGTCCCTGATAAAACACCACCCAAGCCAGATGTACGTCAAATGTTATATCCATTGGGTCCTGTGGTGGTATTTGGCGCAAGTAATTTTCCTTTTGCATATTCAACAGCAGGAGGTGATACAGCGAGTGCTTTAGCCGCAGGTTGTCCTGTAATCGTAAAAGCACATCCGGCACATTTGCAAACATCCACCCTAGTGGCGGACGCTATTCAACAAGCCATTAAAAGTAATGAACTACCTGAACATATATTTCAACATATAACAGCAACTGATTTTAGTGCTGGAAAAGCATTGGTGCAGGATGAAAATATTGCAGCGGTAGGTTTTACAGGTTCTAGAAGCGGAGGACGTGCATTGTATGACTATGCAAGTGCAAGAAAAAATCCAATTCCTGTTTTTGCGGAAATGGGTAGTGTAAATCCAGTAGTACTATTGGAGGGTGCTTTAACTGCAAATGCGGAAACCATTGCAAAAAATTATGCCGGGTCCATTACTTTAGGGATGGGGCAGTTTTGTACAAATCCAGGAATTTTAATTGGTGTGAAGTCCGATGCTTTAACCTTATTTGCAAATCACTTAGCCAATGAATTAAATAATGTGGCTGTTGCACCTATGTTGCATGAGGGAATTCAATCTGCTTATTTTAAAAATAGTATACATGCATTAAGTCAAACAGGTATTACTTGTTTAACTAAAAATACACCAGTAGCTAATGCCGCAATTCCAGTTTTAACGACTGTGGAGGCCGCTATATTTTTAGCAAATCCAGATTTAGCGGAGGAAGTATTTGGTCCATATTCTATACTCGTGCAATGTGAAAATCATGCACAATTGGTTGAAGTTTGGAAAAGTATTCAAGGGCAAATTAGTACCACTATTATGGGTACGGATAATGATCTTACAAATAATAAAAATTTATTAGAAATTGCTACAACCATTGCTGGCCGAGTATTGTTAAACGGCGTGCCGACAGGCGTAGAAGTTTGCGATAGTATGGTGCATGGTGGTCCTTATCCTGCTTCAACAGATAGTCGTTTTACAGCAGTAGGTGTGAAGGCAGTGAAACGTTGGTTACGCCCCATATCTTTTCAAAATTGGCCGGATCATTTGTTACCTAATTATTTACAAAATAAAAACGAGCAGGCTATTTGGAGAACCATCAATGGAGATTTCACCAAGTCGGATGTTAGCATCTAAATTTTATTAAATAGAAGTTGGCGTACTAAAATATTAAATACCATTGGATAAATAAATTTTATGGCAGCAGTAAAACCTATCAGCTCCGAAAGTTTCGGAAGTTATCAACTAACCGGTTCTATATTTAAATGTATTGATGCGCATACTTGTGGTAATCCTGTTCGTGTAGTTGTAAGTGGTGGTCCAGCACTAGAAGGAAACACGATGAGCGAAAAACGCCAATATTTTTTAAAGGAGTTTGATTGGATCAGAAAAGGATTAATGTTTGAGCCTAGAGGTCATGATATGATGAGTGGCAGTATTTTATATCCACCACATGATCCGGCAAATGATGTCGCAGTTTTATTTATTGAAACCAGTGGTTGCTTACCCATGTGTGGTCATGGAACCATTGGCACCATTACTGTTGCCATTGAAGCTGGGTTAATACAACCTAAAGTTCCTGGAAAAATAAGGATGGAAGCGCCTGCAGGATTAGTGCTGATTGATTATACCATGGAAGGCAAAAAAGTAAGTTCAGTGAAGTTGACGAATGTGCCTTCATTTTTAGCTGCCGAAAATTTAAAAGTACAATGCCCTGATTTAGGGGAATTAAATATTGATGTATGTTATGGCGGTAATTATTATGCCATTGTGGAAGTACAAGAAAATTTTAAGGGGGTTGAAAATTATACTGCTGGACAATTAATTGCCTGGAGTGGAGAATTGCGTAAACGCATTAACGCAGTGCATAAATTTGAACATCCATTGGATCCTACGATTAATTTATGTTCTCATATTTTGTGGACAGGAAAAGTATTAGATGAAAAAAACACGGCAAGAAACGCTGTTTTTTATGGCGATAAAGCCATTGATCGCTCACCTTGCGGTACAGGTACTTCGGCAAGATTAGCCCATTGGTATGCGAAGGGTAAATTAAAACAAGGGGAGCCCTTTTTGCATGAAAGTATTATAGGGTCTGTATTTACCGGGAAAGTGGAGGCAATTACTGAAATTGGGGGTAAGGAGGCAATTATACCCTCCATTCAGGGCTGGGCCAAAATAATAGGGTTTAATACTATATCTATTGATCCCGCTGATGATCCTTATGCAGGTGGTTTTCAGGTGGTATAAGCCTTTTTTATCCTTTAAATAATTCTACTCAATTTATTGGGGAAGTGAACGCATTTTTAACGAAATTCGTGCTTTAATCTATTATATGAAAGTAGTTGTATTAGGCGGGGGGGTGATTGGATTAAGTAGCGCTTATTATTTACAGGAAGCGGGACATCAAGTTACCGTCATTGATCAAAGTGATATTTCAAATAATTGCTCCTATGGTAATGCAGGATATGTTTGTCCAAGTCATTTTATTCCATTAGCCACACCCGGTATTGTGAAACAAGGATTAAAGTGGATGTTAAATCCACAAAGCCCCTTTTATGTTAAACCAAGATTAAGTTTGAGTTTAATACAATGGGGTTTTAAGTTTATGCAAATGTCCACCGCTGAAAATGTAGACAAGGCAGCCATTCCTTTAAAGGATTACGCAATGTTGAGTCAACATTGTTATGAAGATTGGTCCAAGTTGCCTCAATTCAAATTTGCCTATGAACATAAAGGCTTATTAGAGATATTCCAAACTGAAAAAGTGGCGGAGCATGCACATCATACCGTAAAGCGTGCACATGAAATCGGATTAACGGACACGCAATTATTATCGCAGGATGAATTATTTGCGTTGGAACCGCGTCACAAAATAAATGCATTAGGTGCCATCTATTTTAAATGTGATGCGCATTTGTATCCTGATAAATTAATGAAACAATTAATTGAAGATTTAAAATCAAAGGGGGTACAATTTTGTTTAAACGAGGAAGTGGTTGATTTTGAATTAAATCAAGGAAAAATTACATCGGTGATTACCGATAAAAACCAATACACTGCTGATACTGTTGTTTTGGCAACTGGTTCATGGAGTAGGGAGTTGGTTCAAAAATTAGGAATTAAAATGCCGTTGATGCCAGGACGTGGCTATTCAGTTACATTGGAGGATTCACCATTTCAAACAGATTATCCATCGGTATTAATGGAAGGGCGTGTTGCACTTACGCCCATGGATGGAAATAAAATGCGTTTTGGTGGCACTATGGAAATTACAACTACAAAGGCTGCACCACAAATGAACAGAGTGGTAGGGGTTTTAAAAGCAGTCAAACAATTTTTTCCTGAATTTGATATACCCACACCAAATTGGGATAAGGTATGGTATGGTTATCGACCTTGCTCTGCCGATGGCTTACCCTATTTAGGTCGTTCAAAAAAAATAAATAATTTGGTCATTGCAACAGGTCATTCAATGATCGGATTAAGTTTGGGTGCGGGTACTGGAAAATTAGTCGCTGAAATCATTGACGAAAAGCCAACCAGTATTGATATTAGTTTTTATCATCCGGAAAGATTCAATCAATAATGAAATACAATGCCACTTCCATACCTTATAGCGCCACTGGAGTTTTTTCAACTTTGGTGAATGATTATATTTCAGGTAATGGTACTGCGCGTGATTATGTGCCCTATACACCCAATTTGGAAGGGATTAAAAAAGCAATACAAGAACGGAAGTTTTCAGCTATTCAACGCCAAACATTGGTATCCGTTTTGGAAAATCAATACCAAGTATTAGGAACCATTAAGGAGGAAAAAAATACAGCAGCTTTTGAAAAGGTGCAGGCAAATATTGGCTTATTAAAAAATGATAATTGTTTTGCTGTTACTACTGCACATCAGCCGAATTTGTTTACAGGTCCACTTTATTTTTTTTATAAGATAATTCATGTAATTAAATTAGCTGCTGAATTAAAGGCCCAGTTTCCTGAAAATGATTTTGTACCCGTATATTATATGGGATCCGAAGATGCAGATTTGGCCGAGGTGGGCAGCTATTGTATTGATGGCGCAAAACACCAATGGAAAACAAAACAGACGGGTGCCATTGGTCGTATGTTGGTGGACGATCATTTATTACAATTGCTTCAAAATTTGGAAGGATATTGGACTGTGAAGCCAGATGGCAAGGAAGCCTTGGCAATTATTAAAGCGGCTTATAAAAAAGGCAATACCATAAATGAAGCCACTTTGCAAATGGTGCATTTGTTTTTTGGGCAATATGGCTTAGTGGTGGTGCAACCGGATGATGCAAAATTGAAATCGCTTTTTGTGGAAGTGATGCAAAAAGAATTAACTACAAATTTTTCACATACAGCCATTCAACCCACACTTAAAAGTTTATCAGCAGATTATCATGTGCAATCGGAAGGTCGGGATATAAATTTATTTTATCTAAAAGATGAATATCGAAATAGAATTCAAAAAACTGGGGAATTGTTTTCAGTGGTGGATACCAATATTCAATTTACCCAAGCTGAAATAATCCAAGAATTACAAGCGCATCCTGATTGGTTTAGCCCGAATGTAATTTTAAGAGGCGCATATCAAGAAACCATTATACCTAGTGTGGTATTTGTTGGTGGCGGTGGAGAATTGGCTTATTGGATGGAGCTAAAAAATGTTTTTGAACAGTCGGGGGTAAATTATCCAGTAATTATTTTGCGCAATTCATTTTTATTTATCAATGATAAGCAAGCGAAGCAATGGGCTTCCTTGGGATTTAATTCGGAATCTTTATTTAATTCCATTCCCGATTTAGAATTGGCTTTTGTTAAGAAACAAAGCGTTGAAAATTTAGTATTAACGGAACATATTGCCTCTTTGACAGATTTATATAAGGTAATACAACAGGATGTAATAAAAATTGATTCCTCCTTAGGAGATCATGCTTTAAACTTATCAGTTCAAGCGCAAAAAAAATTAGCCTTATTGGAGAAGAAAATGATTCGTGCGGAAAAGCGGAAGCAACATACTTCGCTTGCTAGAATTCACAGTATTAAATCAGAATTGTTCCCGGATAATAATTTACAAGAGCGAGTTGAAAATTTTTCTAATTGGGTAGGGGACTTTGGTTGGAGTTGGGTGGAAGCTATTTTGAATAATTCAAATTCGGTGGATGCTAGCTTTACCATTATACATGTTAGTAAAGACTAATTGATCCGTAAATATTATTTTACACGCTAAGTTCTATTGGTCAAACCCATTATTCCAACTTGACTTTAAGTTCTCTACTTTTTGCATCACTTCTGATTCCATGTTTAATTTATAGTCGTCCATTGCCTGCCCAATTTTACTATCGGCACTTCCTAAAATTTGAGCAGCAAGTAAACCTGCATTTTTAGCACCATTCAATGCAACAGTTGCAACTGGCACACCTCCTGGCATTTGTAAAATGGATAAAATTGAATCCCAGCCATCCGCAGAATTAGTGGATTTAATGGGAACGCCAATCACGGGTAAACTTGTAATAGCGGCAATCATACCAGGTAAATGCGCTGCACCACCCGCGCCAGCAATAACAACTTTCAAACCTCTTTCACGGGCAGTTTTTGCATATTGCACCATACGATCAGGTGTGCGATGTGCGGATACCACCGTTAACTCAAAAGGGATATTGAAAAGTGTAAGGGTATCTGCAGCGGCTTGCATGGTTGGCAAATCGCTATCGCTTCCCATGACTATTCCTACGATTGGTGCTGTATTCATAAGTTTATATTATATGCAATTTAATACATTCATTTTTAATTAGCGAACAAATAGCCTGATACCTCGGATATCATTGGAGTTGCTTTGGATTCACTAATATTAATTCTAAAATATTTTAATTTTTGTGTGGGGAAGGTAATAATTCTTTTATGGCCAATAGTTGTACCCTTGGCTAGGGTTTCAAATTTCTTAACATCGTTGCCTCCAGAAATTTCAAATTTTACAACACGTTGGCCCAAACTGATTGCTTCCATTAATTGTATTGCGTTAATTTCAACGGCTTCTTTTAAATGAATTTCAATACTATTATTGGTTCTTAAATTTTTTGCATTTTTAAATAGATTATTTTTAAATGCAGCATCTTTAATTTTCTTGAAATCCATTAATGCTGTTGAATCGGCAGCCGAAAATAAACCTTGACGGTTAGGAGGAACATTCAATAAAAAATTACCACCTCTTCCTACATTTTTCAAATACAATTCAAATAATTGCTTGCCCGATTTAACTGTTTTGTCTTCTTCGGCATGGTAAAACCAACCTTTTCTAATGGATACATCTGCTTCACCAGGTATCCAAGCCTTGCCATTGTAATTACCTCTATTCAAGGAATCGTTAGGTGGGCCACCTTCGCCTCTTTGAAATCCTGCAGTATCAAGTAGGTTCCAATTGGTTTCATTGATAATTCCTCTTTCGTTTCCGATCCAACGGATATGGGGTCCAATATCGCTAAAGATCATTAAGTGTGATTGGTAAGCTAATGCAGAATCTTGAAAACGTTTAAAATCATACACCTGTCTTTTACCATTGGGGCCTTCGCCATTCGCGCCATCCCACCATAATTCAAAAAATTTGCCATAACCAGTTAATAATTCTTTCATGGTTTGGATATACACCTCATTATATTTAGGCGTACCATAATCCGGATGGTTACGATCCCATGGTGAAATATATACCCCCATTTCAATACCTGCTTTTTTACAAGCGTCTGATAACATTTTTACAACATCTCCTTTGCCATTTAACCACTTACTTTCTCTTACAGTGTGCTTACTATATTTGCTTGGCCACAAACTAAATCCATCATGGTGTTTGGCGGTTAATATAATACCCTTTGCGCCCGAAGCTTTTGCAATTCTTGCCCATTGGTTACAATCTAAAGCAGTGGGGTTAAAAACATTTGGGTCCTCACTTCCGTGTCCCCATTCCAAATCGGTAAATGTATTTGGACCAAAATGTATAAATAAATAAAATTCTTTATCGTGCCATTCCAATTGCATTTTTGTTGGCAAAGGTCCAAAGGTTTTTTGTGCAAATAATGTTGCGGAATTTAAAATAAATAAAGCGATGATGATTTTAGTTGCGTTATTGATAAATGGCATAATTTATTTTATTTTACAAGTGCTCGTTTGTATAATTGTATGGTATTTTCTAATCCTAAATATAGCGCATCACTTATTAATGCGTGACCTATACTTACTTCGTCAATACTTGGGATTTGTTGTATTAAATAGGGTAAATTAAATCGATCTAAATCATGTCCTGCATTAATTCCCAAACCTAACTGATTCGCTAAGGCAGCTGCTTTAATATAAGGGGCAATGGCTGTTTCTTTATTTCCTACTGCAAATTGCTTCGCATACATTTCGGTATATAGTTCAATACGATCAGTTCCTGTGGTGGCAGCCGCTTGGACCATTTGTTCATCGGGATCAACAAATATGGAAACGCGAATGCCTGCGTTTTTAAATTTTGCAATCACCTTTTTCAAATAAGTTTGTTCGCTGATGGTATCCCAACCATGGTCACTTGTTAATTGCCCAAGGGTGTCAGGAACTAAGGTTACTTGTGCTGGTTGGGTGGCTAAAACTAATGCTACAAATTTATCTTCCTTAGGATTGCCTTCAATGTTGAACTCTGTAGTAACAATATTGCTTAAATCTTGCACATCTTGGTACCTAATATGTCTTTCGTCAGGGCGGGGATGAACAGTGATGCCTTCGGCCCCAAAACGTTCACAATCCTTGGCCATTTGCACCAAATTTGGATTATCGCCGCCACGACTATTTCTTAAAGTGGCGATCTTATTTATATTCACACTTAAACGAGTCATGAGCGAATTTAAGTTATTTTTGTAACTCAATTAAAAGAGAATGTCTTATTCTAGTTTAGAGGCTTGTTTACTTGATTTGGAGCGATCGGGGCAGCTTTTGCGCATAAAAGAACAGGTGGACCCAAATTTAGAGATGGCCGCAATACATTTGCGTGTTTTTGAGCAAAAAGGGCCAGCCATTTTATTCGAAAATGTAAAAGGATCTAATTTTCGAGCAGCGAGTAACATTTTTGGAACACTGGAGCGAAGTCAATTTATTTTTAGGGATACACTTCCACTAGTAAAGCAATTGATAGACATTAAAATTGATCCCACTGCGGCTATTAAAAATCCATTAAAATCATTGGCCGCTTTGCCCGCAGCATTGAACGCTTTGCCCAAAAAAAATCCAATTTTAAAACCGGTTTTATTTGAAGAGATAAACATTAGTGATCTTCCATTAATTCATCATTGGTCAATGGATGGGGGTGCATTTGTAACACTGCCACAAGTATATACAGAAGATGCAGATAAGCCAGGTATTGGCAATTCCAATCTAGGCATGTACCGTATTCAATTAGATGGGAATGATTATATTTTAAATAAGGAAGTGGGTTTGCATTATCAATTACATCGTGGTATTGGGGTGCATCAAACAAAAGCAAACAAAAAAGGATTGCCTTTAAAAGTGAGTTGCTTTGTGGGCGGTCCTCCAGCACATTCAGTAGCTGCAGTGATGCCACTTCCCGAAGGTATGAGTGAAATGAATTTTGCGGGTGTATTGGCAGGTAAAAGATTTGGATATACTTATGTTGATGGATTTTGTATAAGTACAGATGCCGATTTTGTAATCACCGGTGAAGTATTTCCTGGTGAAAATAAACCCGAAGGTCCTTTTGGGGATCATCTTGGCTATTATAGTTTGCAACATCCATTTCCGGTGATGAAAGTGCATAAAGTATATGCGCGAAAAAATGCAATCTGGGCGTTCACTGTTGTCGGAAGGCCACCGCAAGAAGATACCAGCTTTGGACAATTGATACATAGTATGACAGGATCAGCGGTGTCTAATGAAATACCTGGTTTAAAAGAAGTGCATGCAGTAGACGCTGCAGGCGTTCATCCATTATTGTTAGCGATAGGAAGTGAAAGATATACACCGTATTTGCAAAATAAAAAACCCGCTGAAATTTTAACGATTGCGAATCATATTTTAGGTACCGGACAATTAAGCTTGGCTAAATTCGTTTTTATAACGGCCGATGATACCAATCAAATAAGCACACATGAAGTTCCTGCTTACTTACAATTTTTATTAGAACGCATTGATTTAACCAGCGATATTCATTTTTACACGAAAACAACCATGGATACTTTGGATTATTCTGGTGAAAATTTAAATGCTGGATCCAAAGTAGTGATTGCTGCTTATGGGGATGTGAAAAGAAGTTTGGCAAATACTGTACCCAATGAAATTCATCAATTGAATGCAAATGCAAAATTAGTATTACCTGGTATTATCGCATTAGATGCTGCATTAATAAATACAAAAGGGCTACAAGAAAAATTAAAAGGTAAGGGGGCTAATTTATTAAATGAGTTAGGTGTAGTCATGTTAATATTGACTGAAAATCCAAGTTGGATGGCAGAAGAGATTAATAATTTTTTATGGGCTTGTTTTACAAGAACGAATCCTTCGCATGATATGGAAGGAGTGGATAGTTTTATTGATCAAAAACATTGGGGCGCAAATGGCCCTTTAATTTTTGATGCGACAATAAAAAAACACCATGCACCCCCTGTTGAAAAAAATGCAGCCATTGAAAAAAGAGTAGATACGATACTAGCTAAATACGGTTATTAACATTCAATCCAAGTATGATCGGCTAATAATTTCACCGTTGCAATAAATCCAGCAAATGGCCCCGAGCCGCCGCCCCATTCACTAGGAGCTACTAGTGATAAAACATGTGAGCCATCCGTTTTTTCATATACATGATATACTTGACCAATTTGCGGCTTGAAAGTTATTTTAGCTTCGTAAATCATCAAGCTTAACTCCTTACGTTTACGTATTTCCTGTGCTTGTCTTGCCAATAATTCAATTTGTTCCTTAATTTGATTTAACTGCATATTGGTTTGATCCTCCATGGCAGATAAAGCTTTGTGTTTGATAACCCCTTCCTTGGTGGGTCTAATTGCAACACTTCCTGCAGAGGAGGCATAGGGGAGCACACTTAATTGTTTATGATAAATTTCAATATTTTTAAATGGATCGCCGTTTTCTTTAAAGCCGTATTGGGTCACTTTTAAAAATCCATTGGCTAATATTTCATGAACCACTTTTAATACTTCCTTATTGTCCTTATTAAACTGCACTGTTAAACAGGAGCCATTATTCACTTCGGCAATAACTTCATTGCCTAATAAATGGTTGTCGAAAGGCTGAGCGACGCCATTGGGATTTACACTGTACTGGGCATAAAAAGCTTCATTTTCAATGTTTACCCAATTATGACTAAAGCTAAGTGCATGGGCATTTTGAACGCTTTCAATTTTGTAATTTCCGGATTTTGGAACGAGTTGGTACTCGAATTCACTTTTTTCGGGGAATAACTGCCAGCTGGCTAAAAAATTATATGCTTGAACCATAAATTATATAACAAAAATAAAGGCTAAAGGTTGAATTTGGACCAGTGGATTTTTAATTAATTTCAACAAAATCGGGCTTGCGAATGATGGTTGAATTGTATTTGTATTTCAAGTTTGTAATGAAGCTAAAGTTCCATGGACTTACTTGCAAATCCGTTCGGGGTAGGTAAAAGCATTTTAATTCAATAGTACCAAATATGAGGTTTTCATTACGTATTCTAGTGCCTGTCCCCACTGCAGTGAATATCCCGCCATTCTTTTTTACTTCGTCAATGGCTCTAATATAAGTAAGGTTGGCAAATACAAATGGGGAGGATTTAAATCCATAAAAAGTTTTCGCACTGTACAAAACCGATTCCCAATTTCCTGAAATACGGGTACCCCCTTTAATTTGTTCTTTGTTTAGCTGTGGAATGCCATAATTACTATAAATCAACAAGGCCTCATTAAATTTATTATTTAAAGTTTGCGCAATACTAATATTGAATGTATGTCGGTAGGGTGATCCTTTTTCAAGATATTTTAATTTTCCTATAATTTCCATGCTAGCTAAAAACCTGAAATCCTGGTATTGCTTTTCCGCATAGCTACTGCCTACATTGATATTTAAATGCGAATAATTTCCGGAGGATTGCAATGCGTATTTTTCATATTTCAAACCAGCATACGAAATGCTATTATTCTCTCGGTAGTAATTCCCAAAAGTTAAGCTCAAGGATTGTCCAATAGGTAAATCCTCGTTACGACCAAAGCCATATAAATACTTTGTCCTGATAATATTTTGGTTGAATACCGTGATTGACAAAAAATTAGCATTGATATTTCGATAATTTTTATCTAATTGGGCTAAGAAGTTAATAGGGCGAGTATTGAAACTGTTTTCAAGGTGACGTAACTGTATAATATGTCGTCGATTAATTTTATTTAATTTTGTTTTAAAAAAAAGTTGGTAGCCAAGCCAAAAATCCTTGGTGTCGTAGTGGTAATTTAATTTGCTATTAAATAAACTATCACTCCATTTATTAGGATAAGCATTTGTGTTTTTAAATTCCATTAGTTCAAATCCGCCCGTCCAATTACTTAAAGGATGGAGAAATGGAAGCTCTCCAAATACAAACTTATTCATAGCGGACCTTGATCCATCGGAAATGCTATTTGTATAGTTGTTGATTCCTCCATTAATATTAATAAAGCTGCCAAAAATATTTCTTAGCTGTAGGTTATATCCCCATGCAGGTTTTGGTATTCGGGTATTGTCAAAATTGTGATTAATTTTTAATGCATTTCCTGTGCCAAATAAATTTTCATCACTCAATGAGGCATCAAATGAATTTTGATTTTTTAAATTTAAATTTCCTCCTAATGGGAATATATCCTTGGTGATGATGAATAGATCAATTTTATTGGTGTCGTATTTTATAGGAATTGCAATAATACGCGCATCTTGAATGAAAGTAAGGTCCCTTAACCATTTTTCATTATAGGCAATGATCGTAGGATTCAGTATGTCGTTGGGTTTAAAAAATAAGTTTTTCCTAATCGTATTATCAGATGAGCTTTTATGTAGTTTATTGGCAATATTTGTAAAGTTGTCCTTTTGGTTTATTTGAGGAAGGTTGATATTGGTGGAGAAATTATGTTGTTCAATAATAATATTATCGATTTGTTTGCCATTATATTTTGATAATAGCTCAATATTGTTTGCAATCACATCTCTGTTGGTATCGGTCATGGATTCAGCATTCCCTGTAATGCTTTTTAAAATTTTAAGTTTTAGGGATAATTTTTTTTTGTCAGTTGTATTTTGTTTTGGTATACTATCTGATTGACTGCTTTGTGCATAAAGGGGATATTGATTGAACAGTAAAGCCAGCCATAAAATAAGTAATACCCTCATGATGTTAATGTATACAGTTCAAATTTAGGGAATATAACTAACAATAAGCCCCGTCCCCCCGAGTACTCGGGGGGACGGGGCTTATTGTATGAAGGCAGTGATTTTAAGTTAAACTTACCTTCTAAAGCTTTGGGTTGATTACAAAGTTTTAACAGCCCTGCTTAGTAATGATTCCATAGGGATATGTAACATCTTTCCGATAGGCTTTCCGTTTCGGTAACTAATGATTCGCAAAATTGTTACATCGCTAGGAACAACAAATGCCCCTTTGTATTCGTCACTGAATTGATCTGGTAAGGATTCGTCAATGGAGTAGTAAAATTTCAAATTGTCAACTTCGCCTTCCATTTTCGCGATAAGTTCTCCTTTGGTGTTGGAGGTAGTTGTCACGATTGGATCGTAGATACTTTTAGCATGCTTAATATTTAATGCATCTAAAATTTCAAATTGCTTTTCCACTTTTCCGGAAAAGTTTTGCCAATTCTTTTTTTCTTTGGGCGACCAAAGTGTTTCTGCGATAGACATGGATCTTGGCCAGGTTAAATATTGGGCACTTCTTAAACTTAATATTTGTTCAGTCCATAAATTCGCTTGTCCACCTAAAATATATTTAGGGTCAATACCTTGAGGTAGGGGTTCAAATTCATAAGTTTTTTTCATTCTTAAGCCTTTGTAAACCTTCCCTTCGGCGGTCACCTCACCTTGGTAAAAATCAATATAGGCGAAGTCATTTGGGGTCATCACTACTTGGTGTTTTTGATTGGCAGCTTCAATGCCTCCTAGCATACCTCTCCAACTCATTACTGCTGCATTGCCAGGTAATCCACCTTCCAATATTTCGTCCCATCCCATTAATTTCTTTCCTTTTGCATTAATAATTTTCTCTACTCTTTTTACAAAATAACTTTGCACCTCATTTTGGTCTTTTAAGTTTTCTCTTTTCATTAAATTTTGCACCTCTGCGCTTTTTGCCCAATTGTTTTTTGCAGTTTCATCTCCACCCATATGGATATATTCAAAAGGGAATAGGGAAGCAACTTCCGTGAAAATTTTATCTAAATAATTATAAACAGTTTCATTGGCAGGGTTCAATGCGTTATCGATTTTTGCTGTTGCATGTCCATTGTATCCAGTCCAATCCATAAACTCCGTACCTGCATTTACTTGGTAATTATAATTCGGCGTCGTGCTTAAAGGGTAGGAAGCTAAAAAAGCCATACTATGTCCTGGGATATCAATCTCAGGTAAAATTTCTACAAATTTTGATTTTGCATATGCCACCAGTTCTTTAATATCTTCATGGGTATAAAATCCGCCATAGGTTTTTGGTTCATCCAGTGAAGGGGCGGTTATATTTCCCCACTTGCCTTTACGATCCACGCGCCATGCACCCACTTCAGTTAATTTAGGCAATGCTTTAATTTCAATACGCCAGCCTTGGTCGTCCGTTAAGTGCAAATGCAATACGTTGTATTTATATAACACCATATTGTCAATGTATTCTTTTACTTCTGCCTTTGTAAAAAAGTGTCGGCTTACATCTAACATTAATCCTCTCCATCCAAAACGAGGTTTGTCGGTAATGGATACATAAGGAATTTTCCAGCTAATATTGTTTTGTATCGTATTGTTAAATACGGCAGTTGGCATTATTTGAAGTAATGACTGCCATGCATAAAATAAACCTGCATTAGTATTGGCTTTAATTTGGATTCCTTTTTCATTTACATCTAAATGATAGCCTTCCTTGCCTAATTCGGCTTCGTTACTCATTTGAATGTCAATATTTGATTTAGCACTTGATTTAGTTACTTGATTTCCGGTGACTGCATTTATTTTTTTTGATATTAAGTCACTAATCTCATTTGCAGAAGTAGGCGTATTCATTAGCACGACTTTAGGTAGGGTATAACTGCCATTGCCCACTTTCATTTGGTAAGGTTCTGGTATAATTGCGATTTGTTGTGCATTCGAAAAACTTGTGATAACAAGTAATGAAATGGTAAATATAAAATTTGAAACTTTCATAGGGCCTTTTTAATAGTTGTTGATGAATCTATTTTAAATGTTGCTTTAAAGATACTAAAAATTATTGCTGCATATAATGGGATAAATAAAAAAGCCGTCCCGATACATCGGGACGGCAAGGGGAAAGTTAAAACTATTCTATAAGCTATGCAGTTAAATCAATCATTTTCATTTGCTTTTTTTCATTCGCAATTTCAATAGTTGAATTGGCGCCTAGTTTAATAACTATTTACAGCTTAGTATCTGTAAGCATCAGACTTGAACGGCCCAGCTACAGGTATACCTAAGTATTCTGCTTGTTCAGTTGTTAACTCATCTAATTCAGCACCTACTTTCGCTAAGTGTAAACGTGCAACCTTCTCATCTAAATGTTTAGGTAAAACGTATACTTTGTTTTCGTAGTTCTTATGGTTGGTCCATAATTCTATTTGCGCTAAAGTTTGGTTAGAGAAAGAGTTACTCATTACAAAGCTAGGGTGACCAGTTGCACAACCTAAGTTTACCAAACGGCCTTCAGCTAAAACAATAACGT
>Ga0208942_1000217_pt1 | contig 25606 bp, 23 predicted proteins | sample GreLakmeSU08MSRF_FD_187704 | JGI IMG/M metagenome (GOLD analysis project Ga0208942, IMG submission 187704) | Freshwater lentic microbial communities from great Laurentian Lakes, MI, USA - Great Lakes metaG SU08MSRF (SPAdes) | ecosystem: Environmental > Aquatic > Freshwater > Lake | place: Great... | reverse complement strand
GTAGTGTCGGCCCTCACTTTGACTCTTATGATGTATTTCTATTTCAGGCAAAGGGAGAAAGAGAATGGAAAATTAGCGAGCAAAAGAAATTTTCTTTAGATAAAAAATCGGCTATTAAGATAATTACTAATTTTAAAGCCAAAAATACATGGGTACTTAAGCCCGGTGATTTGCTTTATTTGCCACCCAATGTAGGCCACTGGGGTATATCTCAGAGTAATGATTGTCTAACTTATTCTATTGGCTTCAGGGCACCTGGGACATTTGAGATCCAATCTAAGTTTTTAGATTTTATTCAAGACAACCTCATTACAATTAAAAATGATCTTTACAAAGATCCGAATTTAAATCTTCAAAAAAATCCAGCTGAAATTAATTCAAATATGATGAAAAAAATTCATCATATTATTAATCGATTACGTTGGAATACAAACTCAATAAATACTTTTATTGGGCAATTGCTCACAGAGCCAATTGAAGGAGCCATTTTCGAGACCTCTAAATCCATGACGCTTGAAATCTTTAAAAAAGATCTCGTAAGAAAACCACTGAAACTTAACCCAAAAACAAGAATGCTTTTTATAAAAAATAATTTTTATATCAATGGTGAGATTATTGAGACTGATAAGAAGAGCATCATGTATCTAAAACAACTTGCAAATGACAGGGAAGTATCAATAAAGTCTCCTTTGAGCAAAAAGGATTTGAACGCTTTGGGAATAGTCTTGCGACCCCTCTATCTCTCAGGATTTATTGACTTTATTCAATAATATTCACTGTCTCGCTTATTTTGTTGTAGAATGTTGACCTGGGAGTCGTTCATAGACCCCGAACTCAACATTAATTTTAAGGATTAAAAAATGACACGTTCACTACTTATCGCTTTATTATTAGCTATTGGTTTAACTGCTTGCGGCAAAGAAGAAGCTGCTCCTGCTGCTGATGCAGCTCCAGCTGCTGAAGCTGCTCCAGCTGCTGAAGCTAAGTAATAGATAATTAATCTATTGTTTTAATAAAAAAGCCGGTTTCTAACCGGCTTTTTTTATATCACCTGCCACGACGTCCCGTCAGCTTGGGTTGCAATCTTTATCCAGTCCCGTTCGCATCCTATCTTTCCTACAATAGCTTCTTTCACTAAATCCTCAGTATTATTTTTCTCGCTAAGATGAGCTGCCACGAGATGCTTTAATTGTTTAAATTGAATTTTACCCAAAATATCCGCTGCTGTTTGATTGTCTAGATGGCCCAATTTGCCACTTATTCTTTTCTTTAGGCTGTATGTATACTCGCTTGATTCAAGCAAATTAAGATCGTGATTAAATTCAATAATGAGAGCGTCGAGGTGCTGGAGCATATTTTCAATGTGCGGCGTTGAAGTGCCTGTATCCGTTAAAATCCCTAATTTACGATTGCCATCACTTAATGTAAATTGAGTAGGTTCTCTTGCATCATGAGGAACTGGAAAGGGTTGAACTGTAAAGTCTTCTATTTCAAATGCATTGTGGCTATCAATCATATGGAAATCAATCTCATAAGATTCAATCATATGTTTTTCACACATTTTATAAGTTCCGTAGGAAAGCCAAATGGGAATCTTAAATTTGTTTGCTAGTTTAAAAGCGCCTTTGACATGATCTTCATGCTCATGAGTTAAGAGGATCCCTGTAATATTTTCAGGAGTCTCATTAAGTCGATCTAATCTAGATACGACATCTTGAATTGCAAAACCGCAATCAACCATTAAAAGTGATTTGTTTTGCTTAACTACAAATGAATTGCCAGCACTTCCACTGCCTAAAGATGCGAATTGCATCTTTATTTTAATTGGTCATAAAGAAGTGAGATGATTCGATTTGCGGTAGAAGAATTATTTTTCTTACCGTCCTGATACTCAATCACAACCTGAGAGCCACCGTTATCTATAGAGACAATTTTTATGCGATATTGTTTTTCTGGATTAGTTTTTTCCTTATCACTACCGCCCCAGAATTTCAGCCTTTCAGACAAAGGCTTTTCTTTAGTTTGGCTTGTATCTTTAGCTTGTTTATCTTTTTTGTCGTCGTCACTCCAGAACATAAGAGAATCTAGAACGCCTTTTTTCTTCTTAGGGCTATCATCAATATCAACATCAGCATATTTGACAAAATAGATTCCGTTTGATCTGTCTTTATCTTCAATCACAAATCCAATAATATCTAAAGCCAAGCCAACTCTGCGCCACGCACGGTCAAATGGATCTTGAATTTCGAGCGAGGAGCTTCCATCTGCCTCTTTTTTGATTTCAGCTCTCTTTTGGCTGATAGGTGCAGCAATAATTTCTTTTGCCCGCTTATCTGCTACGCCGAGTTTTACCATAAGTCTCCTTAAAAGCTCTGCATCCAATTCATCGTCTTTTGAATCCCCCTTGGCGTCCGGCTGTGACTTGGCTTCATTTTTATACCCAGTATCAATAACGCCGTAAGGTGTTCTCACTCTTTCTTTTCCATCATCAGGAGCTGCATCTACACTTCGATGCGTCATATAGATCTCAGTAGTTCCTTCCTGAAGGCCCCGGTCTAATCGAGTTCTAAATTTTTTACGATTAGCTGTGCCTGATGCAAGTGAGTCAAGCCATGCATCCATTCTATCCAATGCGCCTTTTTTATCATTAACCTTTAGGTCTTCTTGCTTAATCCATTCAGTTTCCATGACACCTGTTTCTGGATTTTCTTTTTTTACAGCAAATCCCATGTCTAGCCAAAAATCACGTATCAATGGCCATATTTTCTCTGCGGGCGCATTAACGACGAGCCATCTTTGAGCGCCCGCTCTTACAATCTTCATACCCTCTGGATTAGGTAAAATTTTTGGCTGGCCATTATCTTGTTGCTGGCCACTTTTAAATTCTGAATAGCTCGTAGAGCCTGGGATCGCATATGCATCATTTGTTGAAGCTGAAGTTAAATCAGGAGGCACCTCTAGTGGGCGAGATCTGCCAGTCGCTTTATAATCAGGCGCCGTGACTTGTTCTACAAAAGGAATATTTTCGCAGCCATTCAAGAGTAAAAATAGCGGTAATGCATAGAACCATTTGCTTTGCGCGAGTAATTTCATTGAATATGAGCTTCCTTCATAGCAGTTTGAATAATTTTGTGATGCTCTTGATTAAGTTCCACTAAAGGTAATCGAATGCCTTCTTTAATAAGACCCATTATTTTAAGTGCCCATTTTACAGGGATTGGATTCGACTCTATAAATAGATTTGTATGAAGGGAAAACAATTGCTGGTTGATTTCGATAGCTTTTTCGTTCTGTTTAGACATGACACATGCGCACATTTCATGCATTAATTTAGGCGCGACATTTGCTGTGACAGAAATAACACCCTTGCCACCAAGAAGCATAAAGGACAGAGCGGTAGCATCATCCCCACTTAATATTGAAAAATGAGATGGTAATCTTTTAATCAGATCTATACCCCGAGTCATATCTCCTGTTGCATCTTTAACGCCAACAATATTAGGAATTTCGCTCAATTTTAATACTGTATCGTTTTCTAAATCACAGCCTGTTCTGGAAGGAACGTTATAAAGAATTTGATCAATAGCAACCTCATTAGCAATCTTAGTAAAGTGTTGCAAAAGTCCTTCTTGATTAGGCTTGTTGTAATAAGGTGTGACTAACAAACAAGCATCCGCACCGAGGCGTTTCGCTTCTTTTGTAAGGTCTATAGCTTCCAGTGTAGAATTAGCGCCTGTGCCCGCTATGACTGGAATCCTTTTATTAGCGAACTTAACCGTCGTTTCAATAAGCTGGCAATGTTCTTCAAAATTCACTGTGGGTGATTCGCCTGTTGTACCCACAATAACAATACCATCTGTACCTTCATTAATATGAAAGTCAATTAACCCATGAAGCGCTTCGATATCAAGACTTTCGTCAGGAAACATAGGGGTAACAATTGCAACAATACTGCCTTGAGGTGACATGAGATTGGCTATTAATTAGTAAAGTCGCTATTTTAACTTAAATAGCTAAACACCAAAAAAATTGATCATTTACTATATATAAAATAGTTATATTACTATAAAACTTTATTGTTTGAAGTAATATAGAATTATTGGTATATTTCAACTACTAAAAAGATCCTAAACTTCCAAGGGACTTAGTAGTCAGAGAACTGACCTATCAATATTTTAAGCAATTTTAAACGTATAATTTAACTTTATGATTCAAAATTATTTCTTAATCATCATTAGCACGGTTTTGGTCAACAATATCGTGTTAGTCAAAATATTAGGGCTTTGCCCTTTTATGGGGGTATCTAAGAAACTAGAAACATCAATCAGCATGTCTGCTGCCACTGCTTTTGTATTAACTATAGGCTCAATGACTAGCTGGGCGATTAATCACTACCTTCTTGAACCTAACGATCTTATCTACTTAAGAACCATTTCATTTATTGTAGTCATTGCAGGCGTTGTTCAGTTTACTGAGATGCTTATGGAAAAAAACTTCCCCTTACTCTATCAAGTATTAGGTATTTTTCTCCCTCTTATCACCACTAATTGCGCTGTATTAGGCATTCCTCTTTTGAACGCGCAATCAAGTCAGACACTTATAGAGTCAGCATTATTTGGCTTTGGGGGTGCGATTGGTTTTTCAATAGTACTCATTCTATTTGCATCATTAAGAGAGCGCCTAGATGGTGCTGAAATACCAACTGCCTTTAAAGGAACTGCCGTAGCTCTTGTCACAGCGTCCATTATGAGTCTGGCATTTATGGGTTTCGCAGGTTTGGATCGCTAATGATTACCGCACTTCTTGTTATGATTTTTCTTGCTGTCCTTTTAGGATTGATCCTAGGTTATTCAGCGATTAAATTTAAGGTGGATGGCGACCCTATGGTCGCAAGAATTGACGCGATACTTCCCCAAACACAATGTGGGCAATGTGGCTACCCGGGCTGTAAACCCTATGCAACTGCTATTGCTAAAGGTGAGGCTGATATTAACCAATGCCCTCCAGGGGGCGATACCGGCGCTAAAGCATTAGCAGAGCTGATGGGCGTAGAATTTAAACCACTTAATCAAGAGCATGGCTTACAAAAACCAAAATCAGTTGCCTTGATTGATGAATCAACTTGTATTGGTTGTACTCTTTGTATTCAAGCGTGTCCGGTTGATGCTATTTTAGGTGCTGCAAAACAAATGCATACCATCATCGCGAGCGAGTGCACAGGATGCGAATTATGTTTACCTCCTTGTCCGGTCGATTGCATCACCATGGAGCCTGTCCTTGAAAATTCTCAATCATGGAAATGGAAATATCCTGTCTATAATATTCAAAACACTACTGGGGCTTAAGCTATATGCAATTTAAAAATATTTTTAAATTTCACGGTGGCGTTCACCCCAATGGAAATAAATCGCTATCAACAAGCTTACCTATTGGAAGATTGCCTATTCCAAAAAAATTAGTGCTCCCATTAAGACAGCATGTAGGTCGTGTTGCGAAACTTAAAGTTAAGCCCGGCGACCAAGTCCTTAAAGGTCAAATTATTGCTGAAGCTGATGGTAATGTTTCCGCCTCGATTCATGCACCCACATCTGGGAAGGTCTTAAAAATTAGCGAAGAAATACTGCCCCATCCATCGGGTCTGCCTGATTTTTGTATCACAATCGAACCGGACTTTAAAGATACATGGATTGAAAAAAAGCCTATCTCATGGAAAAAACTAGACCGCACTAAATTGATTGAAGCGCTTTCTCAGTCAGGAATTGTAGGTTTAGGTGGTGCAGTATTTCCAACCCACATGAAATTAAGAATAAATCAAAGTCAACCCATCAATACGTTAGTCATTAATGCTGCAGAGTGCGAACCATTTATCACTTGTGACGATATGTTAATGAGAGAAAGGGCTGATGAAATTATTCAAGGGGCATTAATTGCCCAAACTATCCTTGGCGCAAAAGAGTGTGTAGTCGGTATCGAAAATAATAAAATTGAAGCCTGTGAAGCGCTAAAAAAAGCAGCTCAAAAAACGGCTATTGAAATTAAAGTGGTTCCAACAGTTTATCCAAGCGGCGATGCAAAAAGACTCATTTATCTGTTAATGGGTATAGAAGTTCCGAAAGAGAAGCGCTCTATAGATTTAGGTATTCAAGTATTTAATGTAGCTACGGTAGCAGCTATCTTCAGATATCTTGAATTAGGAGAGCCATCGATCAGTCGAGTTGTAACAATTACAGGGGCTGTTAAAGCGCCTCAAAATTACGAGGCCTTATTCGGAACACCTTTATCAGAATTAATAATTGCTGCAGGCGGCTCTCCGAATAAAACAAAAAAATTTATTATGGGCGGTCCTATGATGGGATTTGATTTGCCATCAATTCATGTACCTGTGACAAAAGCGATGAATTGTGTCATCGAAAGCTCACCAGAATTATTCCCGGCACCAAAACCTGTGATGCCTTGTATTCGCTGTGCCCGATGTGCAGATGCCTGCCCGGTTAACTTACAACCTCAAGAACTATATTGGTTTTCAAAATCTTCTCAACTTGAAAAAGCCAAAGATTACAATTTATTCGACTGTATTGAATGTGGCTGCTGCACATATGTATGTCCAAGCAATATTCCTCTTGTACAATTTTATAGATACGCAAAAAGTGAGATTATTGCTCAAGACAAATCAAAAGAAGCTGCAAACACAGCCAGGGAGAGAAATGAATTTAGGCTTGCAAGAATAGAAAGAGAGAGAAAAGAACGCGCTGAAAGGCATGCACAAAAAGCCTTAGGGGCTAACGAGAAACAAGCTGATGATGAGAAAAAATCAACAATTGCTGCGGCCATGGAAAGAGTTAAACAAAACCAACAAGAAAATATAAAAACTTAATATGGAAAATAGATCACCCTATATTGTAGATGCTCCCTCAGTCAGCGTCATTATGTTCAAAGTTTTACTCGCTTTAATTCCTGGTATCGCTTTATATGTTTATGCATTTGGGCTTGGCGTCATTATAAATATTGTTCTAGCGTCATTCACTGTGATATTGACTGAAAGCGCTATTCTTGCAATAAGAAAACTTCCTATCAAAGTATTTATTTTGGACGGCAGTGGTCTTGTAGCTGCATGGCTTCTTGCTATTTCTATTCCGTCGATCGCACCTTGGTGGATTATCGTTTTAGGTACACTGCTTTGTATCAGCTTCGGTAAACATGTTTATGGTGGGCTTGGTTACAACTTATTTAACCCAGCTATGTTGGGATATGCAATCTTACTTATCTCTTTTCCCTTAATTATGAGCCAATGGCAAATACCCAACACTCTCATTGAAAATAATATTGACTGGCTTGATCAAATCAAAATTATTATGAATAGCAGTTTATTATCTAAAGAAACAATTGATGCTATGAGCTCTGCAACGCCCCTTGATTACATTAAGACGCAGCTCACTTTGCACCAGCCATTAAATATCATTCAGCAAAGTAAAATATTTGGCTTTCTTGGAGGCAAAGGTTTGGAATTAATCAGTCTAGGCTATCTTGCAGGAGGACTTTATTTACTTAAAGAAAAAATTATTTCATGGCATTTACCAGTTGCATTCTTATCAAGCTTATTTCTTATATCGTTCATATTTTATAGTATTGCACCCGATACCTATGCCTCACCGCTCTTTCATGTTATGAGTGGCGGAAGCATACTCTGTGCCTTTTTTATTATTACGGACCCTGTAAGTGGTCCTACAACTCCTAAAGGCAAAATATATTTTGGTATTGCAATAGGGTTATTGGTCTTCATCATTCGAATTTTTGGTGGCTATCCAGAAGGTATTGCTTTTGCTGTATTACTTATGAATATTTTTGTGCCCCTAATAGATAGCCTTACTCAACCAAGAATTTTTGGTCACAAGTAACTTTATGTTTAAAGATCACTTTAGAAAAGTTTCAATAACTGCATCAACTATGATTATATTTTCTTTGGTTGCTTCAGCAGCATTGAGTATTTCTTATTTCCTCACAAAAACTCCGATTGAAGAAAGTGATGCAAGAGCAAAGCGTATGTTTTTAAATCAAGTGGTTCCGTCTAATCTTTATGATAATAATCTAGTGAAGGATACAATTTCTGTTGAGCCTAATCCGCTAATTGGAAATAAAAAAAATATTGATATATATCGTGCAAAAAAAAATAATCAAGTTGTTGCAGTGATTATTGAAACGATAGCTCCTGACGGTTATAGTGGTGAAATAAAGACTCTTGTGGGTATTGGCCAAAAAGATAAAATATTAGGTGTAAGAGTGATTACACATAAAGAAACTCCTGGTTTAGGCGATTATATTGAAGTTGACAAAAGTCATTGGATTAAAAATTTTAATCTTAAATCTCTTGATGAAATGGGAGAAAAAGAGTGGGCAGTTAAAAAGGATGGTGGTGATTTTGACTACGTATCCGGAGCAACCATTACTGCTAGGGCTGTCGTTAAATCTACCTACAAAAGTCTGCTTTATGTCAAAGAAAATAAAAAAAGGTTATTTGCATCATGAGTGATATTAAAAAAATTGCATTAGATGGATTTTGGAAACAAAACCCCGGAGTAGTTCAACTACTTGGACTATGCCCAACACTTGCAGTGACAACCTCCGTAATTAATGGCTTGAGCCTTGGTATTGCTACTGCTATTGTTATGGCTTTATCGAACGGCTCGATATCTCCTATTAGAAAATTTGTGCCCACAGAAATTAGAGTTCCTGTTTTTATTCTCATCATAGCGGCACTTGTGACTATCATTGATTTTAGTATTCACGCTTTTATAGAGCCACTCTATAAAGCTTTAGGTATTTTTATCCCCCTGATTGTAACTAATTGTATTGTTTTAGCTCGCGTTGAATCGTTTGCAGCAAAAAATGATACCGTCCCTTCTTTTTTCGATGGTCTTTCTATGGGACTTGGTTTAGCAATGGTACTAACCTTGCTTGGCGCATTGAGAGAGCTCTTTGGTAAAGGCACTTTGTTATCTGGAATTGATCTTATCTTCGGATCTTCAGCAAGTAATCTTGTAATTCATTTTTTTAGTGACTACCAAGGGTTTCTTTTAGCAATACTTCCCCCAGGAGCTTTTATTAGTTTAGCTTGCCTCATTGCATTGAAAAATCATATCGAAGCACGTTAGTAGATTTCCCCATGAACTCTCAAAAGCGATTTAAGATTTTTGAAACGCTCTCGAATGTTACGCCAAATCCATCTACTGAACTAATTTATCAAAATCCATTTCAGCTTCTAATCGCAGTCATATTATCGGCTCAAACTACTGACAAATCAGTAAATAAAGCAACACTCTTATTATTTAATCTAGCCCCCAATGCAGAAAAGCTTTCTCAATTGACATTAAGCGATATTGAGTCATGCATTAAAACAATTGGTTTATATAAGACAAAAGCAAAAAATATACTCGAAACATCTAGAATTATTCATACTCAATATCAAGGATCTGTCCCCCAAGATAGATTAGTCCTTGAAGCACTTCCCGGTGTTGGCAGAAAAACAGCAAATGTCATCCTAAATACTATTTTTAATGAGCCAGCTATAGCAGTAGATACACACATATTTAGAATTGCAAATCGAATGAATTTAGCACCTGGAGAAACTGTGCTTCAAGTAGAGAAAAAGTTAATGAAATCTACGCCACCACAATTTTTGAAAAGTGCACATCACTTATTGATTCTTCATGGGAGATATACTTGCACTGCGAGACAACCAAAATGCGCAAATTGCGTTATTTATGATTTATGTGAATATAAGAAAAAAAGTTTGATTTAGAAGGAAATAAGATCGATTTGTCTTTGGGTAGCGATCTGGATTACCTCTTTTTTTTGTATATCACTTAATGTTATCCACTGAGCAATTTCATCTCGGCTTCTAAAGCATCCTTCACAATAATGGTGATCTTTATTAAGAAGACAAACGCCAATGCAAGGAGATTCAATGAGCATGATTAACTTTCTTTAATTATTCTAAAGCACCATGACAATGTTTATATTTTTTATTACTTCCACATGGGCATGGATCATTTCTTCCAACTTTGGGTATCCCATCTTCTACATTATCTTTTTTGCTTGATGACTTTTTAACTTCATCTTTATTTTTTTGGTCGATTTCATTTACTTCAGCTTCGTTTTTGATCTTCACGACCATCGTAATCCGAGTCACCTCAGATTTTACTGTATCTAGAAGATATCCAAATAATTCAAAAGCCTCTTTCTTATACTCTTGTTTAGGGTTTTTTTGCGCATAAGAACGTAAATGTATCCCTTGCCTTAAATGATCAAGGGATGATAAATGCTCTCTCCAATGGTGATCAATGCTTTGTAACATAACAGTTTTTTCAAAATGTCGAATAACATCCTGACCCACCAAAGACTCTTTTTCTTGATATTGCTTATTTGCAAGAGAAATGACTCTCTCATAAATTTCTTCAATGGCAATCTGAGGTTCTTTTTCAACCCATCCTTTGATAGAAAGACTCAATCCATAGTCTGAGAATAAAACTTTTTCTAAGGAAGGAATATCCCACATATCTTCCATGCTTCCTTGTGGAATATAACTTTGTGAAAGATTGCGAAGAACATCCACTCTCATTGCTGAGATTGTTTCAGCGGTTTGATCTGAATCAAGCAATTCATTTCTTTGCTCATAAATCACTTTTCTTTGATCATTTGCAACATCATCATATTCAAGTAGCTGTTTCCTGATATCGAAATTACGACCCTCAACTTTTCTTTGCGCATTTTCAATGGCTTTTGTTACCCATGAATGTTCTATCGCTTCGCCTTCTGGCATTTTTAACTTTTCCATAATGGCTGACACACGATCAGATGCAAATATTCTTAACAAAGAATCTTCTAACGATAAATAGAAACGACTGGATCCAGGATCACCTTGTCTTCCTGCGCGACCTCTTAATTGATTATCTACACGTCTTGATTCATGCCTTTCAGTGCCGATAATATGAAGACCACCTACTTTAACCACTAGGCTATTTTGTTCTTTCCATGCGTCTTTAATTACTTGAATTTCTTTTTCTTTTTTACTTTCAGTTAATTTATCATTTAACTTAATTTCATGGATATCCGCTTCAATACTTCCACCAAGCACAATATCTGTTCCGCGACCTGCCATATTCGTCGCAATCGTAATCATCCCCGGACGGCCAGCTTGCGCAATAATGTGCGCTTCTTTTTCGTGATGTTTTGCATTTAATACTTGATGTTTTAATTTTACTTTTGTAAGTAATGCTGAAATGAGCTCTGAATTTTCAATCGATGTGGTACCCACTAATACTGGCTGATCAATTTTTTGACATGCTTTAATATCTTCAATCACTGCAGCATATCTTTCTTGTGAAGAGCGATACACTTTATCCATCATATCTTTTCTTTGCGTGGTTCGATGAGGAGGAATGATGATGGTTTCTAGTCCATAGATTTGATTGAATTCAAAAGCTTCAGTATCAGCTGTGCCAGTCATGCCAGATAATTTCTCATACATCCTAAAATAATTTTGGAATGTAATAGAGGCTAGCGTTTGATTCTCTTTTTGTATCTCAACGCCTTCTTTAGCTTCAACAGCCTGATGGATGCCTTCTGACCATCTGCGACCAGGCATCATTCTTCCGCTGAACTCATCGACAATAATGATGCTATTGTCTTTCACCACATAATGTTGATCTTTATTAAATAGGTTTCTTGCTTTTAATGATGCATTGATATGGTGAACGAGCGAAATATTGGTTGCATCATATAAGCTTGATTGTTTAGATAATAGCTCTGCTTTAATCAATAGCTTCTCTACATTCTCATGGCCGCTCTCGGACAGAATCACTTGATGTGCTTTTTCATCTATCCAATAATCGCCGCCTTCCTCTTCAGTTTTTTGTTTTGATAGCTTTGCCACAACCAAATTAATTTTAGTATAAAGTTCAACATTATCTTCGGCCTGCCCTGAAATGATTAAAGGTGTCCTCGCCTCATCAATTAATATTGAATCAACTTCATCAACTAAACCATAATGCAACTTTCTCTGAACGCGCTCTTCTTTAGAGAAGATCATGTTATCTCTTAGATAGTCAAAACCAAATTCATTGTTTGTGCCGTAAGTAATGTCAGCCTCATAAGCTTTTTTCTTCTCTTCACTTGAAATGCTAGATAAATTAATACCTACTTCGAGACCCAAGAATCTATAAATCTGACCCATCCATTCTGCATCTCTTTTTGCAAGATAATCATTTACGGTAATGACATGAACGCCCTTGCCCACAAGCGCATTAAGGTATAAGGGTAAGGTTGCAACAAGTGTCTTGCCTTCACCTGTTCGCATTTCTGAAATTTTTCCGTCATGAAGTGCCATGCCGCCAATGAGCTGCACATCAAAGTGACGCATTTCTAATACACGACAACTTGCCTCTCTAACAACAGCAAAAGCCTCAACTAATAAATCATCTAACTTTTGTCCTTCGTTAAGTCGTTTTTTAAATTCAGTAGTTTTAGCTTTTAATGCTGTATCACTAAGTTTTTTAGTTGCATCTTCTAGTAAATTTATTTGCTGAGCTTTTTTACCATAATCTTTGAGAAGTCTATCGTTTCTACTTCCAAATAAATTCTTAACAATGGTCTTTAACATAATGTGAATATTCTTAGTCGAAATAATTTGAAATAATTAATATTGAAGATATTTGCGAGGATCTAAAGGCTCACCATTCACTCTGATTTCATAATGAAGATGAGGACCTGTCGATCTTCCAGTATTGCCTACTAATGCTACAACTTGATTCTTTTTAATCCGATCACCCTCTTTAACTAATAATTTAGCCGCATGTGCATATCGTGTTTCAAGACCAGATCCATGAGAGATCCTAACCATATTGCCATACTCAGGCGTTACTTCAGCTGCTATAACTATACCTGCAGCAGTCGCCTTAATAGGCTGACCAGCTTCTGCACTAAAATCTAATCCTTCATGAAACGCTCTCACACCTAAAAAAGGATCTTCTCTCCAACCATAACTTGATGAGTTAAAAGGAGCATTGACTGGAGAAGCATTTGGCAAAGTGTCTTTAAACACACTTTGTTTTAGATAAATGGCTTCTAAATTATTGTAGTGCTCTTCACGCTTTTCAATATCAAGCGTTAACTTATCAATAAATGACTGAAGCTCGGCTTCGGAAAAATTCTTTTCAGGAACAAAAGGACCTCCTTGACCGGCTGATTTTATAGGTGCTGGCTTGGAATTTTTTTCATTTATTTTTAATTTTTCTTTTGCGAAGCCTTGAAGTCTCTGTGCTTGATTATCTATACGCATCAATCGGGCCTGGAGTTCACCAATTTGGGCTGCATAAATATCTAAATTCTTTTGAAAGCTTCCCGAATTAAGGTCAAGCTTAAGGCTAATTAATGATTTTTTTTCTTCAACGTCGCCGTTATATTTTGAATCAAGCCAGCTAAAACCTTGAATGAGCGCAATAAAGCACAAAAATATTATGGCGATAAAAGTCACTAAATGGACACTTTTTGGCTTTGATGTACTATTTGTTACAAAGATAATTCGCATTGAAATCTAAAATTTAGCTTAAATAATAGATAATTATAACTTATGAAGCCCGTGAACAAACTTTTGGAAAGTGAAGTATTTTCCTTGATTAGAGAGAAAAATCGCTCTATTTCTTGCTATCAAAAGCTATGGTCTATCAAAGCCCCAACCAAATTGGCCCCTTTATCTCATGTCGGCGGGATTCAAGATGACGTTTTGACCATTTATGTTGAAAACAGTGGCATTGCGAGCAAATTAAAATTTATTGAGTCCACACTTCTTAAGGACTTGAATGAAGGCATTCAAAAAGAAATACCCTATGCTAACCCCATTAAATCCTTAAAAATAAAATTGGTAATTAAAAATTCCAAAATTACCCCTCCTCGATCTAAAAGCTTTCCTGCTCAAGCTAAGTTTGCTTTAGAAAATTTATTAAATAACCTCGAAGATTCGCCTTTAAGACATCGCCTTATTAGATTAATTAAACATCATACAAATGCTGACTGAAGCAATTATCCTCATCCTTGCTGGAAGCATTGTCGGGACTTTATCAGGACTTCTGGGCATTGGCGGGGGCCTTATCATCGTTCCCATTCTCACGTTTGTCTTAATCCATTTTCATCAAGCTACCTTTGATCAAGCGATATTAATGGCCATTGGGACTTCGCTCGCTTCTATTGTTTTTACAGGGGGGATGTCAAGTTTCTATCATACAAAACGAAATAACATGAATTGGTCGACAGCTGCTCATTATATCCCTGGGGTTTTATTAGGTTCATCTATGACGGCTTTTGTCATACCCCATTTAAATATCGCATTCATTAAACATGCTTTTATTGCCTATACCTTTTTTGCTGCCTATGAGATTTTTAAGTCGCCTAAAATCAAAAGTGTTATTCAATTGCCGTCAGGTTTTTTTGCTAATATTTATGGGTTCACCATCGCTTCTATCTCGACCGTGATTGGGATTGGGGGCGGAACAATGTTTGTACCTTATTTCATTTATCATAAAGTTAAACCGCGACTTGCTGTAGGACTCTCAAGCTCACTAGGAGTATTTATCGGGTTAGGCGCTTCATTAGGCTTTATCAAAAATGGCTTACATGTCAGTCAGCTTCCTAAATTCAGTATCGGTTACATCTATCTCCCTGGACTTATATTGATGACATCTTCAAGTCTAATTTTTGTAAGATTAGCAACAAAATGGATTCATCAAATTTCTGTTTTATCATTAAAAAAAATATTCGCCTATCTATTATTTTTAATAGGCTTGTCAATGCTTTTCGCAGGATAATTTGTAATTAAAATGTCTAGTTTTGTAGTCACAAAGTTATTGAATGTGATAATTTATTAAATAAGTTTTTCATTTTAAGATTTCCAAAATTTAGGAGAATGTATGTCAGAACTTAACCTTATTATTGGCGCAGCGCTATTGGCAATTCTTTATGGTGCAGTGATGAGCGCTTGGATATTTAAACTACCTGCTGGCAATGCAAAAATGCAAGAAATTGCCCTTGCTATTCAAGAAGGGGCAAAAGCCTATCTCGCAAGACAATACAAAGCGATATCAATCGTAGGTGTTGTGCTAGCCATTCTAATTGCTATGTTTATATCAAAAGATACTGCGTTAGGGTTTGTCGTGGGTGCTTTTCTATCCGGTGCTTGCGGGTTTATTGGCATGAATGTCTCAGTGAAAGCCAATGTCAGAACAGCACAAGCTGCTACAAAAGGTATCGTTCCAGCACTTGATGTAGCTTTTAAAGGTGGGGCTGTTACAGGTTTATTAGTTGTTGGACTTGGGCTTCTGGGTGTCACAGGTTTTTATATGTACCTAGGTGGTGCTGAAGCAACTGATTTAAACCCTCTTATTGGTCTCGCTTTTGGTTCCTCACTTATTTCAATTTTTGCCCGTTTAGGTGGCGGTATCTTTACTAAAGGTGCTGATGTAGGTGCCGACTTAGTAGGTAAAGTTGAGGCTGGTATTCCAGAAGATGATCCAAGAAATCCTGCAGTGATTGCAGATAACGTGGGTGATAATGTTGGTGACTGCGCAGGTATGGCAGCAGATTTATTCGAGACTTATGCGGTAACTTTAATTGCAACTATGCTCCTTGGTGGGCTTGTCATTACAAATAATGGTGCAAGCGGAATTATTTATCCGCTTCTATTAGGTGCGGCTTCAATCGTGACATCGATTGTTGGATGTTTTTTTGTAAGGGCTACACCTAAAATGAAAAATGTAATGCCTGCATTATATAAAGGTCTCATCGTAGCCGGCGGACTTTCACTTATAGCTTTCTACTATGTAACAAACTTTGTGTTTCCCGAAGGCGTTTCAATCCAAAATGTAAACGTTTCATCTATGGCTTTATTCCAAGCATGTATCGTAGGTCTACTATTAACAGCGGCTTTGGTATGGATTACGGAATATTATACGGGTACAGATTATGAGCCGGTAAGACACGTTGCTCGCGCTTCCAAAACAGGTCACGCAACAAACATTATTGCTGGCATTGGCATTTCAATGAAATCAACAGCCTTGCCTGTAATATCGGTTTGTATTGCAATTTTTGTATCTCATCATCTTGCAGGCCTTTATGGTATTGCAGTTGCTGCTACGTCTATGTTAAGTATGGCTGGCATTATTGTCGCATTAGATGCATATGGTCCAATCACCGATAACGCAGGTGGCATTGCTGAAATGGCTGGATTACCTAAAAGTGTTCGTGATGTGACTGATCCATTAGATGCGGTTGGTAATACAACTAAAGCAGTCACTAAAGGTTATGCGATTGGATCAGCAGGCCTTGCAGCACTTGTTCTTTTTGCAGACTACACACATAAATTAGAATCTGTAGGTATTGCAACCACATTTGATTTAAGTGACCCGTTAGTTATTATTGGATTAATTATTGGCGGTCTTATTCCTTACCTTTTTGCTGCGATGGCCATGGAAGCTGTAGGAAGAGCTGCGGGCGCAGTAGTTGAAGAAGTAAGACGTCAATTCAAAACTATTAAAGGCATTATGACTGGCAAAGGCAAACCTGATTATGCTCGCGCCGTTGATATGTTGACGACAGCAGCTATTAAGGAAATGATTGTGCCTTCATTGCTTCCTGTTGCAGTGCCAATTGTTGTAGGCTTAACTTTAGGCCCTAAAGCATTAGGTGGTCTTCTCATGGGAACGATTGTAACCGGTTTATTTGTAGCTATCTCAATGTGCACAGGTGGTGGCGCTTGGGATAATGCAAAAAAATATATTGAAGATGGTAATCATGGCGGTAAAGGTTCAGAAGCCCACAAAGCAGCTATCACAGGAGATACCGTAGGTGATCCTTACAAAGATACTGCTGGCCCTGCTATTAATCCGCTTATTAAAATTATTAATATTGTGGCTCTTCTCATCGTGCCACTTCTTTAATTGTTGAATAAAAAAAGGCGCCTTACTCAAGGCGCCTTTTTTATTTAAATCAATTTACTTTTTAATGTCTTGGCCTGTAAGTTTTTTAAAGGCTTCTAAATATTTTTGACTTGTTTTTCCAATAACATCTTCAGGCAATGAAGGCGGCGGCGGTGTTTTATTCCATCCGCTATTTTCTAGCCAGTCTCTAATAAATTGTTTATCAAAACTTGGCTGAGAGGCGCCTTCGCGATATTGATCTAGCGGCCAGAACCGAGAAGAGTCTGGCGTTAATATTTCATCAATAAGCACTACATGATTTTCATCATCTAAACCAAATTCAAATTTAGTATCCGCAATAATAATGCCCTTTGTGAGAGCGAAAGTTGATGCTTCTTGATATAACTTAATACTGATTTCTTGAATGCGAAATGCAACTTCTTTTCCAACACGAGCTTCACATTCCTCGTATGAAATATTTTCATCGTGCCTGCCAACTGCTTCTTTGCTAGAAGGTGTAAATAGAGGTCGACTTAATTTTGAAGACTCCTTTAAACCTTGTGGAAGTTTTATGCCACATAGTGATTGTGTTTTTTGATAATCTTTCCAGCCACTACCTGATAAATAACCTCGAACAATTGCTTCAATTGGTAACGCCTTTAATTTGCGCGCCACAATGGCACGATTTTTTACTTGAATTACTTCATCTTCGGCTACAACACTTTCCGGTGCAATTCCAGACAAATGATTTGCGACTACAAAGGAAAGTTTATTAAACCAAAAATCAGCCATTTGCGTAAGAACAAATCCCTTAAATGGAATAGGCTCGCTCATCACAACGTCAAATGCAGATAATCGATCTGTCGTAACAATCAACAGATGTTTATCATCAACCTCATAAATATCTCTCACCTTGCCTTTGTGAAGCAAAGGGAGGCTCTTAATTGATGTGGCTATTAATTGATTTTCAGCCATTTAAAATCTTCTTTCTAAAATTTCAATTGCAGGAAGTTTTTTGCCTTCTGCAAACTCTAGAAATGCGCCGCCCGCCGTTGAGATGAACGAAATATCATTTGCAACGTTAAATTTTTCAATTGCTGCAATAGTGTCACCGCCTCCTGCTAATGAAAATGCGGATGCATCTCCAATTGCTCTCGTCATTGTTTCAGTGCCTTTTGCAAACTGATCAAATTCAAATACCCCGATGGGGCCATTCCAAATAATAGTTTTAGCATTGTGAATACATTTAACAATTTCATCCACCGAGTCTTTGCCTAGATCAAAGATCATGTCATCTTTGCTAACATCTTTAATATTTTTTGTTATTGGGCTTTCATTTGCATCTAATTTCTTACCGCAAACTACATCTGAAATAACAGGTAATGATGCGCCACGCTTAGATAGTTTATCTATAATTTTTTTTGCTGCAGGCACGAGATCTTCTTCATACATGGAACTACCTACTTCAAAACCCATCGCCTTGATAAAAGTATTTGCAATCCCACCACCAACAATAAGCTGATCAACTTTGTCAGACAATGTATCTAATATACTTAACTTAGATGAAACTTTGCTGCCACCAACAATAGCAATCATCGGTCTTGAAGGGTTCAGTAAGGCTTTTTCAAGGGCCTCTAGTTCAGCCAAAAACAAAATACCTGCACATGCAATATCTATATGTTCTGCAATACCGTAGGTTGATGCCTCTTTGCGATGGGCAGTTCCAAATGCATCCATGACAAAAATATCTGCGAGTGAAGCATATTTTTTTGCTAACACTTCTTCATTTCGCTTTTCGCCAATATTAAATCTACAATTCTCTAAAACTATTAATTGGCCTGGACCTATATCAAAGGGTGCAATAACCCAATCCGAAACAAGGCGCACTGGATAATCAAGATGGTTTTTTAAGAACTCCACCACGGGCTTTAATGAATTATTCTCATTAAATTTTCCTTCTTCTGGCCTTCCCAGATGTGAGGTCACCATAACACTGGCTCCTTTTTGAAGTGCAAATGTAATACTCGGAATAGAAGCTAGGATTCTTTTAGGGGAGGTAATTTTGCCATCTTGAATAGGGACATTCAAGTCAGAGCGAATAAAAACTCTTTTATCTTTAAGATTTAAATCAATTAATCTTTTGATATTCATTAATCAAATATTATTTAGCTACCATCATAGCTAAAGCTGTATCAATCATGCGGCAACTAAAGCCCCATTCATTGTCATACCAGCCAAAGACTTTTACGAGTAATCCGTCCTCGCTTACTTTAGTTAAATTCGCATCAAAATAAGAAGAAGCTTCTGTATGATTAAAATCGATTGAAACTAAAGGCTCATCATTGTAAATTAATATGTTCTTTAAACTGCCCTGATTAGCCGCTTCTTTCATGATGCGATTGATTTCTTCTTTTGAGGTTGCTTTCTTTGATATAAATGTAAGATCAATTAATGAAACATTTTGCGTTGGGACTCTAATAGCAATTCCATCAAGCTTACCTTTAAGTTCAGGTATTACTAAGCCAATAGCTTCTGCTGCTCCTGTTTTAGTGGGTATCATAGAAGCAGTTGCTGATCGAGCTCTTCTTGAGTCTTTATGATAATGATCATTCAAATATTGATCATTTGTATATGAATGAATAGTTGTCATTAGGCCACTTACAATACCTAATTTATCATGCAAGGGTTTAACAATAGGAGCTAATCCATTTGTTGTGCACGAAGCATTTGAAATTACCTTATCTGAAGATTTTAAAATATGATGATTAACTCCATAAACTATTGTTGCATCAACATCTTCGCCTCCAGGTGCTGAAATAATGACTTTTTTTGCGCCTTGTTTAATGTGTATCATTGACAGCTCTTTGCTTGTAAAGGCGCCTGTGCATTCCATCACTACATCCACATTTAAGTCTCTCCAAGGTAATTCTTCTGGATTTCTGGTGCTATAAAATTTAATAGCGTCGTCATTCACGATAATTTCGTGATCATTTGTTTTAATATCTGCGTTAAATCTTCCGTGCGCACTATCATATTTAAGCAAATGAGCATTAGAAACTGAATCGCCACGACTCGAATTAATAGCAACAACTTTAATATCTTGACGATTTGTTTCATAAATCGCTCTTAATATTAAACGGCCAATTCTTCCAAATCCTGAGATTGCTAACTTAACTGCCATAAAGATTTCCTCGGTAAAAAATAAGGCATCTCAAATATGAGATGCCTTATTCAACTTACTCAATAATAATTACAGAATTGATTTAACAGTTGAAACAACATTTTCTACTGTAAATCCAAAGTGTTTAAATAATGCGCCACCAGGTGCTGACTCGCCAAATGTATCAATACCCACAGCTGCACCGTCTAGGCCAATATATTTTCTCCAGAAATCGGTAATACCAGCTTCAATCGATACACGTTTAACACCTTTAGTTAATACACTATCTTTGTATGCCTGATCTTGACGGTCAAATACATTTGTTGATGGCATAGAAACAATACGCGCTTTAATATTTTGCTCTTTTAATGCAACTTGTGACTTCAATGCAAGATCCACTTCTGAGCCAGTTGCTATCAGAATGACATCCGCCTTGCCGCCTTCCGCTTCTGCTAATACATAAGCACCCTTGCGAATTAAATCAATTTGCGCATCAGTTCTTTTTGTAAATGAAGTATTTTGTCGGCTTAACACTAAGCTCGTTGGATTATGGATACTTTCAACAGCCACTACCCATGCTACTGCTGTTTCAGTCGAGTCTGCTGGTCTCCATACATCCATTCTAGGAATGTAACGAAGGCCTGATGTATTTTCGATCGGCTGATGTGTTGGGCCGTCTTCGCCTTGACCAATTGAGTCATGCGTTAAAACATAGATTACCCTTTGTTTCATAAGTGCTGCCATTCTCATACCGTTCTTCATATAATCTGTGAATATATGGAAAGTGCCGCCGAATGGAAGCAGACCACCATGAAGTGCCATACCATTCATAATAGCTGCCATACCAAATTCACGAACACCGTATGAAATATAATTACCTGGTGTCTTACCACTTACGTGCTGGAACGATGAGCAGCTTGTTAAGTTAGATCCTGTTAAGTCCGCTGAACCACCTACAAACTCTGGCAATATTGGCGCAAGAGCTGCAATAGCGTTTTGTGAAGCTTTACGTGTCGCTAATACTTCAGCTTTTTCATTTACTGATTTAATCATGGCATCAGTGGACGCTTTCCAATTTTTTGGAAGGTCGCCCTTCATGCGACGTTTAAATTCAGCGGCTAAATCTGGGAATTCTTTTTCATAGGCTGCGAATTTATCGTTCCATGCTGCTTCAGCTTTAGTACCTTTATCTTTAGCGCTCCATCCTGCATATACATCTTCAGGAATTACAAAAGGATCGTGCTTCCATCCAATAGCTTCTCTTGTAGCGGCGACTTCAGCTTCACCTAATGCTGATCCATGACAATCATGTGATCCAGATTTGTTAGGTGAACCTTTGCCGATAATAGTTTTACAACAAATTAATGATGGCTTGTCTGTGATTTTCTTAGCCGCTTCAACTGCTTTATTGATAGCTTCAAAATCATGACCATCTACATTTGAAATTACATGCCAACCATAAGATTCAAAACGTTTAGCTGTGTCGTCTGTATACCAACCTTCGATGTGACCATCGATAGAAATGCCATTGTCATCCCAGAATGCAATTAAATTTCCAAGGCCCCATGTACCTGCAAGGGCAGAAGCTTCATGAGAAACGCCTTCCATCATGCAACCATCACCTAAAAATACATATGTGTGGTGATCTACAATTTTATGATTAGGTTTATTAAATTGATTAGCTAGTAATTTTTCTGCCATTGCAAAACCTACTGCATTACTTATGCCCTGACCTAAAGGTCCTGTGGTCGTTTCTACGCCTGGTGCATAACCATATTCGGGGTGGCCTGCGCATTTAGAATGGAGCTGACGGAATGTTTTGATTTCGTCCATCGGCAAGTCGTAACCTGTGAGATGAAGCAATGAATAAATTAACATCGATCCATGGCCGTTCGAGAGAATAAAACGATCACGATTAGCCCAGTTTGGATTAGAAGGGTTATGTTGTAAATGATGATTCCATAAAACTTCAGCAATTTCAGCCATGCCCATAGGTGCACCTGGGTGTCCTGAGTTTGCTTTTTGAACTGCATCCATTGATAACGCACGAATCGCGTTAGCTAAATCTTGACGTGTTGCCATTATTGCCTCCCGAAATTGACAGCCTTACAAATATTTTTTAAATATTTGTATACTAAATGTAAAGTTAAAAAATTGATGTTATTTTTACCTAAATTATTGCTTAAATACCCCTTTTCAGCAAGGTGAATAGGGTCTTTTTGCCCCTTGATTATTTGAGCTAAATCCTTTTCATTCTCGCCATTTGATTGAGCAACCTATACTCGACTTTTGATCGACGGGGCCCTTCTGAGTCTTAGCAACAAGAAGCATTGCCTCATATAAATCTCGCGTATTATTAGGTGGCGGCTCTCCTCGACCTGTTGCATCGAAGCGACCACGATATTGCAGCTCTAAATTACGATTAAAGCCAAAAAAATCAGGCGTGCAAATAGCATTATAGAAGCGTGCAGTTTCTTGACTGTCATCAATGACGTAAGGAAAAGGAAAGTTAAATTGATGCGCAATGAGCTTCATGTTCTCAAATGAATCCTCAGGATAATTCTCGGGGTCATTACTTTGAATGGCAACTGTTTCAATACCGAGATCTTTTAGTACCCGAACATCACTTACAAGCCTTGGTAAAATTGCTTTCACGTAAGGACAGTGATTACATATAAACATGACAAGCAAACCATTAGCCCCTTTTGATTTTTCTAGATTCCAAAAGTTATCGTCGACCCCCTGTAAATTAAAATCGATCGCTTTCCAACCAAAATCGCAAAGTGGAGTATTTAAACTAACCATGTTTTATGCCTTAATATAGCTTACTTATTTAATAGAATTGACTATGGAAGAAAATCGATTTTACCACTCTGAAAACCTAGAACTCAAACATGTCGTTGAGTTAGGCACACAGACACATATTCACGCTACAAAAGTTTTAAGGTTAAAGGTAGGTGATCAATTTGCGCTCTTCAATGGCGATGGTTTTGATTACGTCGCAAGAGTAATCGAATTATCCAAACATAATACTTCTGTTGAGATTGTCGATAGGTATGAGGTGAATCATGAGTCACCCTTAAAAATTACCCTCGCGCAAGGTCTTGCAGCTGGAGACAAAATGGACTGGATTATTCAAAAAGCGGTTGAGCTCGGTATCCAATCCATACAGCCTCTATTGACTGAACGATCGATTGTTAAGCTAGATCGTGAAAGAGCAGATAAAAAACTTGAGCACTGGAGAACTGTTGCTATTTCAGCCTGCGAACAAACTGGGCGAAGCATCATTCCAGATATTTCAAGTCCGGTTCATTTAACCCAATGGCTTAGTAATCAGAACCCAATAACTGACAGTTTGAAATTAATCCTTACGCCAGCGAAAGCTCAAAATATAAATCATTTAGAAAAGCCTTCTTCTCCTGTTATTTTTATGGTGGGGCCTGAAGGCGGTTTTTCAGAAAAAGAAATGAATTTGGCTTTAAGTAGTACCTTTATTCCAGTAAATTTTGGCAAGAGAGTTCTAAGAACGGAAACAGCCTCGATCGTAGCGCTCTCTATTATGCAAAATTTATGGGGTGATTTTGCATAAAACGCAAAAATTTTGGTATTTTTATAAAAAATTACTGTAAAATATGCATTTTAAACAAATTATTAACTTATGTCTCTTGGCGAAGCAATTAGAAAAAGAAGGAAGTCTTTAGGGTTAACCCTACAGACCTTAGCAAAAAAAATTGCAAGCGACCCTGGTAATCTTTCTAGAATGGAAAGGGGCGCTCAAAATATCGGTGAAGCACAATTATTAAAAATTTGTGAGGTGCTAAATTGCGCACCCTCAAGTCTTTTTCAAAATAAAGCACCTACAAATCTCATTCAAAAACAGGACAGCCAAACATTTGCAAGATGGTTTAGATTAGCAGCCCCGTATATCAATACTTTTAGTAATAAAACATTTGTCATCGCTTTCGGCGGGGAGCTTCTTGATGAAGATCAATTTACAGCACTCTCTCATGACATTAATTTATTAACCTGCTTAAATGTCAAAATTATCCTAGTTCATGGTGCAAGACCCCAAATCGATCAAAAACTTAAAGAGAAAAAAATTTCAACTCAACTTGTAAGGAATGTTCGAGTCACTCACGATTTAGGTATGGAAGCAGTAAAAGAAGCTAATGGCCTCATTAAGATTAATATTGAATCAACACTTTCCTCAAGTCTTTTAAACTCGCCCATGGCGGGTAGTGATATTAAAGTCTCTAGCGGAAATTTTATTACTGCAAAACCTTTGGGCGTAATCGATGGTATCGATATGCAACATACAGGAGAAGTAAGAAAAATTGACAGCGCTGCCATAAAGAAAAAATTAGATAATAAAGAATTGGTAGTGATCTCACCCATTGGCTATTCACCTTCAGGCGAAGTATTTAATCTCACCATGGAAGACGTAGCGCTCAAAACCTCTATCGCTTTAGAAGCGGACAAACTTATTCTTCTAATAGATTCAGATGGTATCTTTAATCTAAGAAATGAACTTCTACATGAGATGACGTTAGAAAAGGCAATTAATCTTTATAAAAGTATTGCAAAAAATAACCCAAAAAAAAATGAGCTCATTAACATTAACTCCAATGAGTTAGATCTTCTGGAAATTGCTATTAAAGCTTCCGAAGCAGGTATAAATAAAATTCATCTCATTAATAGACATATCGATGGTGCGATTCTACAAGAATTATTTACGGATGAAGGTGTAGGAACAGTTATTACCGAAAAAGCCCTCGACGCTATCAGGTCCGCTTCGCATAACGACGTCAAAGGAATTCATAAACTGATCAACCCACTGGAGGCTGGTGGGTATCTTATCAAAAGAGGTAAGGAAAGAATTGATCATGAGATTGAAAATTTCTTCGTGATCGAGCATGACAATAAAATTGTCGGTTGTGCAGCTTTATACCCTTATAACGATCATGTTGAATTTGCATGTTTTGCTATTAACAAAAATTATCAGTCTAAAGGCTTTGGCTCAAAACTCTATAGTTATTGTGAAGAAATTGCACAAGAGAAAAATTATAAATATCTCTTTGCCTTAACTACAAGAACTGAGCATTGGTTCATTGAGAAGGGATTTAAAGAAGAGAATATTCAAAAGCTTCCTAAAAAAAGATTAGAGTCTTATTTGCCACAAAGAAATTCAAAATTGTTTATTAAAAAGCTTTAAAATCTTAAAAAAACTATAGGTATAAAAATGAGTCACAATATTCAACCGGAACATAAAGCCAAAATATTAAGCGAGGCTTTACCGTACATCAAAAAATTCTTTGGCAAAACTATCGTCATTAAGTACGGCGGTAATGCAATGGTCGACGAAAATTTAAAGCAATCGTTTGCTAGTGACGTCGTGCTTTTGAAATTAGTTGGCATGAACCCTGTTGTTGTTCATGGTGGAGGTCCTCAAATAGATGAACACCTCGATAAGCTTGGTAAAAAAGGT
>Ga0208942_1000212_pt1 | contig 25861 bp, 12 predicted proteins | sample GreLakmeSU08MSRF_FD_187704 | JGI IMG/M metagenome (GOLD analysis project Ga0208942, IMG submission 187704) | Freshwater lentic microbial communities from great Laurentian Lakes, MI, USA - Great Lakes metaG SU08MSRF (SPAdes) | ecosystem: Environmental > Aquatic > Freshwater > Lake | place: Great... | reverse complement strand
ATTCAACTTAACAGAACTGGAGAAAACTTCAATAGAAAAGCAGCAAACGTAACTGACGACTCCTCCGCTATTTCGATCACCGATAGGCTTTTGTGGTTCACTTCTTTCATGGCTATTTTTAGAAGAAAGACTACGGACGAAGTGGCCTTAGATACTCAAGACTCCGGAACACATAAATTAATCGCCCTCAAAACTAGGTTTCAGGGCGCAGAAGCCGTTGGGCATCAAGATTTGATAAGAAGGCGGATGCCGGACGGAACCGAAAAGCTAGAAAGAAACTATTTAAACTTTGAAGTCCAAAATTTCAGAGTGGAAGAACGAGGCTCACTTGCTCATTCGATAGAGAGGCAGAACGCTCAAGTCAGATTAAACGACCCGCAACAAAATGACGGAGAACTCCTCTAACATGGAATCTGTCAAAAGCGTATTGCATGAGATGGGGTACGTCCTTATAGATAAGGGTACCAATTACAGGTCTAGGCCTATCTACAGAGACTCGGATAGTGCTGATGTTCTTTCTATAGAAAAAAATACAGGAAGATGGTACGACTTCAAGGAGAGAGTTGGCGGCTCACTTGAGGACTTAGTTAAGATAACGCTCAAGCTAAGTAACTCAAACGAGGTTAAGGACTGGCTTACCAAGAAGTCTATAACAATTAATTCAGTCGAAGAGGTAAAGCCCGTCATTGAGGAGCCCAAGACCTACCCAAAGGAATACCTAACTAAGCTTCTTCCAGAGCATGAATACTGGATTAACAGGGGGGTTTCACTAGAGACTCTCAATACTTTTAGAGGGGGATATGTTAAAACTGGAAAAATGGCAGCTAGATACGTATTCCCAATTTTTGATTCAAAAGAGGAAATCGTCGGCTTTGCTGGCAGGGACACAATAAACAATTTAGAAGGCAGACCAAAATGGAAACTCCTCGGAAGAAAGACTAATTGGTGCTATCCATTGTTGATAAATAAAAACATTATCAAAGAAGAGAAACACGTATACCTAGTGGAGAGTATCGGAGATATGCTGTCTCTATGGGATGCCGGAGTTAAAAACGTAATTGTGACTTTTGGCTTGGATTTGTCGTCAAAGGTTATTAGTTACTTATTGAAAGTAGACATTGATAAGATCATCATTTCTTTTAATAACGACTCAGATAAAAACGACGCCGGAAACGAAGCTGCTAAAGAGGCTTACAAAAAACTGATTAACTATTTTGATTCCAAACAAATAACAGTAAAGCTACCCTCAAAAAAAGACTTCGGTGAGATGACTAAACAAGAAATAATTCAATGGAAAAACAAGATATAACTCTTTCAGCTTCAAGGATTAAGACTCTTGAAACTTGCTCTTGGACCTATTGGGCAAATTACCACCTCAAGCTCCCGCAGAAGAACAACTCAGGAGCCATGCGCGGGACAATCTGCCATCTAGTGTTTGAACTGCTTTTGAGCTCAAAACACAAAAAGCATTTTAAGTCAATAATGAAAAGCGGCAATATAGAAGCAAGCCCCGCCATCACTCGGCTAGTTGACAAGCACGTTAAAAAAGACAAACTAAATGAAGAAGATAGAAAGATGATTGGCGATATGATCCTAGTCGGGCTCAATCAGGATTTTTTTGGTGGAAAAGGTAAGCTCGGCGCAGCGGAACAGGAATTCCTAATCCAAAGCGAGAACCCCAAGTACAAGGTAAGGGGCTTCATTGACAAAAATGTTTACTATAAAGATAGTGATACAGTAAAAATCGTAGATTATAAGTCTAGCAAAGCCAAGTTTAAGGGAGATGAATTAACGGCAAACGTGCAAGCCATGACCTATAGTTTGGCATCTTTCAAGAATCTGTTTCCTAAAGCGAAAAAGGTCATTGCTGAATTCATCTTCCTAAGATTTCCAAAGCAGCCCATTCAACAAATAGAAATCCCAAAAGAACAACTCGCTGGATTTGAACATTACCTAGGATACGTTTATGAAAAAGCTAACAACTTTACTGAAAAGGATGCACAGTCTAATTATGCCGCAGATAATGAAGGCAGCAAATGGCTATGCAAAGCTGGAAAGACTTGGAGATGTCCCTATCTTGATCCTTTTGAGTATTTTGTTCTCCTAGATGAGACTGGTAAGATTCTAAGCTCCTCCTTTAAAGATGATTTAAAAGTCGAAGATAAGCAGAAGGTCGAGAAGAGAGCTTATGCGGGATGTCCAGCCCACTCAAGGACTAAAGCAAAAACAGACAATTTTTCATTTGACGATTTTTAAAATAGGAGTAAAATTCACACATGAAAGAGACAATAGGCTTCTGGAAAAGCCACTACTCAATTGGTCGGTCGATTCTGACCCTTGAGAAACCCGGTGAGTCTAAGCCTCATCTATCAGACTCGATCTTCGATATTCTCAAAGAGAGCGATCAGAAGAAGTTCTTCCTTATTGAAGATTCATTCTCAGGTTTCTTACAAGCCCACACGATTGCGAAAGACAATAAACTACAATTGATTTTCGGAATAAGACTTACGGCTACCGACAATATGCTTGAGAAGTCCGAAGAGGCTTTAAATAAAAGATCTAAAATCGTTATCATTGCCAAAAACAAAGAGGGCATTAATAAGTTGATGAGGATTTACTCAACCGCCGCAAAAGACGGATTTTACTACGAACCCTGCATTGACTTTAAATTCTTAAAGAATATCTGGAACGATAATGACTTAAGTCTGGTCATCCCATTCTACGACTCATTTCTTCATAAGAATTGCCTTAATGGGAAAAGCTGCATTCCTGATTTCGGATTTTGCAAGCCCACCTTCACGATAGAAGACAACAATTTACCTTTCGACTTTTTGATAGAAAATAGAGTTAATGAGTATTGCTCTGGTAAATTTGAAATGATTCACACCAAAAGCATCTACTACAAGTTTAAGAAGGACTTCTTAGCCTACATGACATTTAAATGCATTAATAATAGAACTACTCTTGAAAAGCCCAATATGGATCACCTGAGCAGCAATGAGTTCTGTTGGGAGGCTATTAATTAATTATGGACGACCACCTGCTTAGATTCGACAAGAAGAAGACCTTTTGCTTCATAGACTTCGAAACCCTCAATCTGTGTCTCAATTTTAATCACAACCTACCTTGGCAGTGCGCTATGCTCAAGGTCAAGGGCAACGAGACTGTGGACTCTAAGGATTTTTACATCAAATGGGATTCAGACCTCAAGATTTCCGAGGATGCAGCAAGGATTACGAGATATAGCCAGTTGACGATGGAACAGCGCGGCCTTCCTCCAGAAGACGTATTCCCGACCATTAGAGACTGGTTGGACAGTGCAGACTACATTGTGGGTCACAACTTGTTTCATTTTGACCTTTATCTAATGAAAGATTTCTACAATCTGATGGGCTACAACTACAGACATTTGACCCGCAAGATTATCGACACGAACTCACTAGCTAAGGGTATTAAATTCGGAACGCCCTACAAACCATCAGATAACTTAACCGAATATCAGTACAGAATGTCAAGCACGGTTAAAAAAGGAGTTAAAACAAATTTAACAGCACTCGGAAAAGAATATGGAATAGATCACGATTACGATAATCTCCACAATGCTTTGGTTGACTTGGATTTGAATTTGAAGATTTGGAATAAAATCAAATGGCAAGTTGAGATTTAGTATTGACAGTAATCAAAAATCGACTATCCTACTTGAGTAATGAGCAATTTCGTAGACAATTTTAAAGTACTAGACCTTCCAACTCACGGAGTTAGGCTTCCAGAGTTTCATGTCGAGAACAGATACAAGCACAAGTTTCAGCTAAGTGAGTCTATTAACAACTTCGAATTCCTTAAGGGCGTTTGCGAACACGGACTAAAAGTCAACAATTTCGTTGGTCAGAAAGCGTACGAAGATAGGCTCAAGTATGAGCTAGAAACAATTAAAGACCTTGGGTTTACTGATTACATACTTCTAGTATGGGACGTAATTAATTTCTGCAACGAAAACAAAATCCCGGTTGGTCGCGGGCGCGGGAGCGCGGCTGGAAGCCTAGCCCTCTTTCTCTCTGGAGTCACTAAAATTGACCCAATTAAATACAATCTATATTTCGAAAGATTCATCTCTAAGACAAGAGCAAAGAAACAGGTCGTTGATGGAATTACTTATCTTGATGGCTCTCTAATGGTGGATGTGGATGTTGACGTTTGCTACTACAGAAGACCAGAAGTTCTTAAGTATCTAGAGACTAAGTTTAAGAATAAGACTGCAAAAATCCTTACCCTCAACTCGCTCAGCGGCAAGCTAGTTATCAAAGAATGCGGAAAGATTATCGGCTCTAAACCTGAGCAGGAAATGACGGAGGTAACCTCATTAATTCCAAAGATGTTCGGCCAAATCAAAGACCTCGAAGAAGCCTACATTGAAGTGGAAGGCTTCAGGAAGTGGTGCGATGAGAACCGTAAGATTTACGAAATCGCTTTAAAGCTAAAAGACTTAATCAAGAACAAGAGCGTCCACGCTTCAGGAGTCCTCCTGTCGTATGACCTTCTGGAAAAAACCTGCCCGACAGAGCTAACTTCAGATAAGGAGGAAGTATCCAGCTTTGACATGAATTGGGTATCGCTTCTAAATGTTAAGCTTGATATTCTTGGCTTGAGAAGCGTATCCGTGCTAGATGAAGCTTGTAAGTTAATTGGTATTAAATCAGAAGATATAGATTTTAATGACCCGTTCATTTACCAGAGCCTCCAAGACCTCAGAAATCCCCATGGACTTTTCCAAATTGAAGCCGAGACTAATTTTAAAGTTTGCAATAAGGTCAAGCCCAAAAACCTAGAAGAGCTTTCGGCAGTGCTTGCCTTGGCTCGACCTGGGGCTCTTCAGTTCGTTGATAAGTACGCTCTTTATACAAATCACGGAACAAACGAATCAGTTCATTCATTTTTCGACAGCATCCTAGGCAGGACAGGCGGAGTTTGCTTGTATCAAGAGCAGTTGATGCAAATGGCTCACAAGATTGGTTTTACGCTCGATGAGGCAGAAATCCTTCGTCGTATCGTCGGTAAGAAGAAGGTCGATGAAGTTAAGAAATGGAAGCAAAAGATTATAGATAAGATTGCGGAGAACAACCTTGCTCCTGAGATAGGCGACATTCTATGGAAGATTCTCGAAGACTCAGCTAATTACTCTTTCAACGCTAGTCACTCTTTTTCTTACGCCGCCCTAGCAGCCTCGACTGTTTATCTTAAGTTTAAATATCCCAGAGAGTTCTTCTTGGCTCTACTCCGAATGACTCGTAACGAGCCTGACCCAATCGGAGAAATTTCTAAGATTCAGAAAGAGATGAGCTACTTTGGAGTTAAGCTCCTGCCTCCCCATATCGTTAAATCTAAAATGGATTTCTCTACCGAAGGAAACGATATTCGTTTCGGGCTTCTTTCTATTAAAGGCATTTCTGATAAGTCAATGGAAAAGCTAGGCAAGTTCAAGACTGAAAAGTCTGGCAAGTTCCACGTCTTTGAGGCTGCTAACGAAGCAGGATTGAACGTCGGCGTTCTTTGTGCCCTGATTCAAGCTGGCGCGCTAGATGGCTTTAAGCAGTCCAGAACCAAAGTAGTTTACGAAGCTCAATTCTGGAACCTTTTAACAGAAAAAGAAAAGATTAAATGCTTGGAGCTAGCTGATCAATTTGATCACGATCTAGTTAATGTTATTAAAGAATTAATGACAAGGAAGGATGAGAAGGGCAAGCCTATCATTAAGGAGTCCAGAATAGAAACCTTAAAGAAAAAATCGGAAGCTTACAAAGCTATTTTTAATCAAAATAAAAAGTCTGAGTCCTTTGCTAACTGGTATTATGAAAAAAGCCTACTCGGATATACATACGACAAGAGCCTGCTAGACATCTTCCTGCCCAAAAAGAGCGACTTAATGTCAGTGAGACAAGTCCAAGACGCAAGAGCCAACAGCAAGGTATCCTTTGTAGGCTACATGGAAGAGGACTCCTACTCGGGAGTGTCCAAAGCTAAAAAAAGCAAATATTGCAAGATGTCTATTGGGGATGAAAGCGGCTCGATTAAAGTCCTTATTTTTAATGATAGAATGGAAGAGAGCAAGAGTCTAAATGAGGGCTTGCCAAAAGAGAAAAACATTGTTATAATTACGGGCAAGAAGATGGATGACGTAGTGTTCGCTGATATGTTCGCAATTCAAGACAATCAGGTTTACACTAAGCTATCGGATTTGAAAAAAGAAAAAGCAGAATAAACAACAAAAAAAAGAAAAAATATGGGAAGACTATCATTCTATAAACCAAACTCTAAGAACACCGGAGCGGCCTTTTCAGCCAACTTCAAGGGCTCAGAGCTTTATTTCAATATCGTAAAGCAAGCGTCCTGGAACGACGCACAAAGGAGGGGTTCCTTTAAGGAAAACGTCAAGAACCCGCAGAAGTCTCTTGGGGTAAAAATGAACTCAATTGAAGCGGCGAACATCATGCTGGCGATGGACACCAAGGGCAAGTACTCCACTTACCACAAGAGCAAAAATCAGAACTTAAATATAATTTTTGAGCTCATGGTTGATAAGGCAACTGGAGCAGAGAAGGGCTTCTCTCTCAGAATCCTAAAAGAAGATGTGGCGAATTCCGTTGACAAGATTAGTTTTTCAATGGGTTTCTATTTTCCAGAGGGCATTATACTAAGAGCTTTTTTAGATGAATTCATTAGATCATCATTCTTCGCTAATGAAAACGAGCAGGAGTCGCCAAATCAGCAGGAGGCTACCAGCCAACAAGAAATAGCGCAAGCCCCAAAGGAAGCAAAAAAACCCGAGTCACAAGATGACGATTGGTAAAAATTAGCCCCTGCCAGTACGCTAGGCCGAAGCTTGGATACATCTGAGCTTCGGTCTTTCATTTTGTAGATGCAGGGATTACTCTTCTCCTTTTAATTGTTTTTTCTTGGCAATGGCTTATTGTCCGCCCTGATGCTATTAAGGTCAGACCCCCTATTTTTGACTAAGGTAGCAGACATATTCTTATCGGGTCCCGCTTCCAGATCAGATACTAAAGACCCGTATGGCGCATAGAAAGTTTTGCCCTCCTCATTAATATTCAAAACAAGCCCAGGATTCAGTTTTTGAAGGAAGAATCCTGAGTTGTAAAAAGCGTTTGTGAAATATGCGTCATAAAGTCTAATATTATCCTCCACTTTGCACTCTTTGGATATTTCAGTAAATTTTTTGACTTCCCCATTGTCATATATCTTAGTGTCATTCGAGCTAGAGGATGCAATCAAGGAACCCGCCGGATTAATTAAATGATCAACGCCAAATTCTCCCAGTATGCTCCCCCCGTTATTAAAATGTACGAATTCAGGAATAGTCTTTAAATGGAATCTATTAAAATAATTAGGAGCAGATTTGCTAGTCGGAACAAATACATTTTTTGAGGAAATGAGCTTGCTCTTTCTTCTGGTTTGTTTTGTCGGAAAATATTTGCCGGATGATACTACGATAGACTCAATTTGCGGAGAGCAGTAGTCAAAGAAATATCCCAACTTTTGGAATGGATCTTGTTCATTTGGGATTTCTTTTAAATTCATGCCGTGAGTAATAACGCAAGACTCTTCTTGAGTAACGTAAGATAACTCTCCAGAAAACACAGCCTTTCCAGTTATATGAAATTCAAAAAGCTCATCCGCATCTGGAAATCTATTATAAAGAACTTCGGCATTTGTAATTTTCATCTTTACCTTAGATACTTCTTTATAATTTAGGAAGTAGCCGCTGTTAGCTTTAGCGTAATCATCCACACCAGAGAAGAATGAATAGCCAACGAGACCTGGATAAAGCTCGTGCATTTTCAAGTATTCCTGCTGGGAGATTTCAGGTAACCCTTCAATGGGTCTTTCCATGCAATTACTATAACCGACAAATTCTTTAGGCACGTTATACAGTCTGCCTGTCCTTATCATTTCTTTTTCAATTGGCGGCGTTGTTATCGACAAACTCTTGACAAAACTTACCACATCATTTTTAGAAAAATCTGGAGGAATAGTGTTTAAAATACTATCGGTATTAATTTCAAAAACTCTCAAGACGCCGTTGAAGTTATCAGCTTGCCTTAAAGAAGAGAAAGAATCTTCCACAAAAGAATTTCCAGATCCATAAGATTTATCCTGATCATTATTTACGAACGCTGGGAACAGCTTAAGGTTCCTCAAAAAGAGCCTCAAGCTTGAAGAATTATCGGAAGCTTCGATAAGGATCTTATCATTTTCTACTGCCCTATAAGGAGGCGGCTGGTTCGGTCCTGTAGGATAAACAACAGTGCCGCTTTTTAAATAAAACCCATTCCAGCTATCTCCAGAAATGTTTTCGTTGTTATCTAAAGGAATATGAGCGGACAAACCGCCAGGTTGGCTGTTAAACAAGGGATCGCGTCCATTATTAACGTCTATATTTATCTGTTCTGTCCATCCCGATACATATGACCCATATGCGTTGATAATGTTTATTTCGGAATCTCCCGTAGAAATGAAAGCTTTATTAGAGTGCTCGGGGTGATCCAAAAAGTCAGAAAGGGATTTTATTGGCAGATTATAATTGAGCTCTATATCGAAAGAGTAAGACGCCTTAAGATCCGAGGTCAGGGGCGTATACGGTTGGCTTACAGACACATCGTCGTCTTGATTAATTCTGTGAAATGAATACGTACTTAAGTTGTTGTCACTAAGCTTGCCGTCTGATATTGATAGACCGATATTAAGGCCTGTAAAATAAACGGGATTTAAATTCCTATTTGTTAATGGGTTATAAGTCCAATATGGAGCGCATCCACCCATCGGATAATAAATAATTTTATTTGCGTGAGAGAAATCCTGATCTACCCAATAATCATTAAAATCTCCCACGCTCTTTTCGGTGTTTTTGTTATACCTAGACAGGTAGACAAGAGATTTGGAATAGCCCTCCTCTACGGAAACCGTTAGTTTAATCTTATGGGGGAAGTATTTATTCTTATTTTTACGATGAATGCCACCAGCATTTGGATAAAGAAACTGCCTTCTTTCAGAAGCAAACAATCCAGAGTAATATCTTCCCGGATTTAATGCCGGAACGTAGGCGTACGATAACTCCTCAGTTTTATAGTCTTCAGGGAGATATTTATAATTAAAATCCTTACCATCAAGACCTTGATCCGTGTTTGAGTCCAATGGACCAAAAACTGTTTTAGATAAAAGAGGGGAAATATGACCAACAGGACCGAACCCAGTAACGTATTTTAGAACACCAGTATCTCCCACCCTCTTAACGTGCTTATTCTCTTCATCTTCTATTTCTGGAGGCCTGAGGACATGGATGACGTTGCCGTCGCCGTCGAGGATCGGAATAAATTTATATTTGACTCCATAATGGAAACCAGTCTTTACGCCTTCAACCCCGACAATACAGTCTTCATAATTAGAAAAACCGAGAGCTTTCTGAAGCAACCTGCTCCCCGGTTGAGGCGAAATTAGACCCGGAGCCCCCCCAGGTGGATTAGGCTCATTTACAAATGCCTCTTCAGGATTGAAATTCTTGGTGTTTTTTATTTCTTTATTAAACTTAATTGAGCCAGTAGATAAATCAAAATAATCTCCAGTAAAATTAAATCCAGTAAACGAAAAATCAGTTGCGGTAGTGAAAGACCCTCCAGGATTAGACTGTGTTGCTGGCACGAAGTATAACGATCCAAAATTAAATTTAGCGGCGGGTTTTTTATTAAATGTCTTGCTGCTAAACTCCAAATTAATCCCGATAAACGGAATAGAGGGGGTGTGGTTTGCTATAGACAACAAAGGGTACAGAGAACTATCCCCAGAGGAAAAAGAGGTCAAAATATCTCTGTCGGTAGAAACCGCATAAGCCATCAACTGACCGCTTCTTTTTTGTTTGTCGAAAAGATTCACCTCCAACCCCGAATAAATCTTTTGCTCACCTGAATCTTTCAATCTAAGCAATATCGGATTAAAGCCGGAGTATTTTGAAACCTCTCCTACCCCTGTTCCAGTGGTGAAAGTATAGCTCCCAAGAAAATGATACTGACCAGTCTCCGCCCCATTCGGGAAAGACTTTAAACTATCAGCGTTGTTAGCGAAGCCTACATCCCCACGTAGGTTCACTAACCTCGAGCCTTCCTTCATGAACTCATCAAAAACCCATCCAGAATTATAGGAGATAAAGAAAGGGCCGACCGCAGCGTTTTGGTTCAATATCTTTACGTCTTCAACGCGGGAAGAGTCGTAATAAGAGTTTTTAATTGAGGTTAGTAATTCTATTCCAGAATCAGCCACAGAAGGTCCACCGCTAGAATAAGGACCATCTGTAATAACCTGATTAAACTGTAAATCCCTAGGCCTTACGGATACTCGGTTGCATGGATAAGCCTTAAATCCAGTCACTGCGCCCACTTCGATTTGCTCGCAATCGGCGATTAAAGGATCAAATCCATAATAATAATTTACCGCTCCGCTTATTCTGTAACTTTGGATTTCTGAATCCTTCATTAAGTTTAGGGATACAGGCGTGGAATCATTAAAAAGTCTTTCCACATTAGTATACTTAAGTATATACAATATACTATCCTCTTTAGGTCCGCAATTTAGCATTGCAAATTTTAAAGCAACATAGGACTCATCGAATATCAAGTTTAAATTATTTTCAGAAAGGGGAGTTTTTAGGAAAAATAACTTTTTTTGATTATTTTCTAAATGGGGCCAAAAATCTTCAGCTTGATTATTTACTACAGAGTAACCGAAAATCAAAGAAGTCAAAATGACAGCGCATTCATCAATATCGCCAGTGACCAAAGACTCATTTATTTTCGCCCTTAACTCCTGCTTAAGACCATTAAATCCAGAAAGAGCTCCAATCAAAGCTTGATAATTATTGGAATTCGAATCCTGGAGCGCCGTAAGGAAATTGTATATATTTTGAGATTTATCTTCCGCTCTGCCAGATGCCGAACTACCGTATACGGCATTGGCGACTCTCTTCATCAAAGACAGAGCTGCTTCTCCGCCAGACGACGGATATGAAGAGGCAAAAATAGCCGTTAAAGCAAAGGTTGCTATTGCATTCTTTGAATCATCATCTAATTCTTCTGGACTAAAATCCCTGTCACTTGGCATGTCGTTATTAGATATGAAATTCGAAAGTTTAATTCAGAAACTTTTAGCACTGCGTTAGGCCCTGGTTTATACTGTTTCCAGCAGGGGTACTTCCTCGAGGCCAACAATCCACACCAAGATGTATCGTAGGGGTTATATAATTACAAGCATCCCGATATCCATCCGAACATGGGTTTATTTTTTTTCTCCATATTTTTTTTGTACTATTAGTTAGCTGTGGCGTTAAGGGAACACTCTCGTCGCAATCATAGCAAGAGGTAATCGATCCACTCATCAACTTTTTTCCTTTCGGGGAAAAGCCATCAGGCCATTTTAGACTAACGCACGGAAGGAAGCAGTCTGGTTCATTCACCCCCTCGCATCCAAAGTTGGCAAGATCCGAAAGAGAAGACGAATTAGAATAAGCGTAATAATAAACTTCTGGAGTAGGCCGCAGAATGTTAACCGGACTCGATTCTATCTCTTTTAACCTTATACTTCCACAACCTAGCTTGCTTCCGAGATCTGGCCCAAATCTAACATTTCTGAAATAACTCCAATTAGTGGATGAAGCGAAAGGATTTAAAGAAGCAAGCGCCTGCCCTCTTAAATTTCTTATATTCGCAGCCCGCGCCACCATTCCAGCAGAATTCCTAAGCCTTTTTAACGCGCCCACGACAGCGGCAGCATCATACATATTTTCAATGAGCTCTTCCCAAAAATAAGACCAGAATCCCATACTCATGCCGTTTCCGCTTCTATCTCTATTATGCCTTTCTACTTTCCATTGAAAACCATAAGGGCCAGGCATTGATTCTCTTTTTAACCTTGCATTTTTTGGTCTCCCAAGCCAATTAAATTGAAGGCCAGCGTGAAATCCTCTTAACCCACCCGCGATATGAGATATGTTTTTTACTTTTTTGGGTTTTATCCCAGTCATACAGAGAGAATAAAAAGTACTGAATGTCTCTACATAAAAATGCATGAAGCGACCGAAAGTTGGGTCCACGTAGCCACACTCTACTCCAGATATAACCCGGCCACCTCCCGGAACACCAAAAATTTTCTTATCCACTATATTTATTAAGTCTTGTAGCGGCTCAGGATTTCCACCAATTTTTTGCATAATTGGCACGCCCATTATGGAAAGTGGATTTTGATTCCCGTGGTAAATCCTGGAGAATCTTTTTATCAAACCTAAATTATTTTCAAATTGAAAATGAGCAGGTTGACTATATGGCGGACTAAAACCAGGAAAGACATCTCCTTTATCGTAGGAAGGCGGCGGATACAATTCGGCTATATTGGTGATCCTATTAACAATTAGGCCCACTCTTGAGTTAGAAGTGAAAGTAGCGGTATCAGCTGCCGTCCTATGGATTAGAGCGTCGCAATAGATAGCTACCCCTTGTTGCGTAGCTCCTACTCCTACGTTACAGTATGGCAAAGCTCTTTTTGCGTAAAGATTAAAACAAGCGGTCTCATCATCCACCGTCACCTTTCCTAATCTTCCCAAAGGGGTCCAATGACTTTTTTTAATAGTCTTACCTCTCGGATCGACTATTGTTGCTGGCGTCCAAACCCTAGTTACCCCTCCCATTGCTTCCGGGCCTATACGTCTCCAGCTTTCGCAATCATTACCAGAATTCCATATTCTCTCCTCGACATCTTCGAAAACCGCACAATCATCTTGCTCAAAACCGCTGTCGGAAAAGTCTACTGTTCCAATCGGACCATCGCTGGTGGTAATATCATACGATCCCCCTCCGCCTGCGGCATTTAGATAGGCAAATTCCATTTCTACCGTTGACTCGCATTTTATCTTAGCCAACTCGCTGTCCCTCCAACCAAAGCGGCCAATGACACGACAAAAATAATGGTATTTATCAGCTTCCGCTTTATCGGGCCCGGCGAATACGCCAAGACCGTCTATCCGACAAGGAAAAGAAGCGCCTGATCCGTCTATATTTTTGCACAATTCATCCTTCACGACAGTACAATCTGGACTGTTTTCTCCCTCGAAACAATACCATTTGCCGCCTTCGCTGTTCAGTTTAGAAGGCTCCAAAAAAGATTCTTTTTTTGTTTTTAAATATTCAACGACATTCTCGTTAAGCACCCTGTACCATTTATACTTAAGGGGATAAAGATTGTTTCCTTTTGAATCTACAGCTTTTATTTTCTTTAACCAATACGCTATTTCAGGGCGACCAATTCCATTCACTCTTGCGTTCTCTCTAATCTTATCTTCCGGTATACTGTGATAATCTACGGCAAAGACTCTGAAGGTCGCTGGCAACCAAGATTTAGTCGTTGTGTTTATAGGTTGCTGCAAAAATATAGGAGAAAAACACGAGAAATTTTTATCTAAACCACCACACTCTTCATTGAAAATTCTTGGCGGAGAAGCTGAGGTATTGGCTGGTGGCGGATCACTCTCTGGAGCATATTTATCCCATGGGGCGGTAAGCGGAGGATTAATTATAGTTAAGAAAGCGTAGCTACCCTTAGGCAACTCCTTCTGGCAACCTCTTGGATTTAAATATCCTAAATAAAAACTTTGAAATTGTTCTGTTAATTTGAAATCAGCCAGCCCCGCCTGATTATAAATTTCTTTTTTAGGTAAATACTTGTTTTCTATGAATAGATTGGCTTCAGATTGCGTGGAGAAAGCGGTATGAAAATACCTCAATTCAGTACTGGGCATTTCCATATACAATTTATCTACGGGGTCTTTCAACTGACCGGCGCTTGGTGACGAATAATACTTTAAAAAATCATTGTGTGCAAATTCGTTAGCCCTCTCGGAAGAGAATGTGATAATGCCCTCAGGAAAGAGATCGACAGGCTTGCCTAGCGTTATATTGGTATAGTACCTATTCGAAATCCTAGCTAATTTATTATTAACAAGATTATTGTACCATTCGGAGTCTATTACTCCGCCTACGGAGTTAGCCCTCATTGTATTCGCCGGTGGATTAACTGAAAGGTCGTCAACAAGCCTTGTTACTTTTACATATCCATATTTTTTAACTAAATTTTGAAATTCAGATCCCATGTAGTCAAATCTAGTAGACAGTAAAGAATCTTTTTCCGCATAAGAAAGCGGCTGTGGCATATCGCTAAAAGAAGGAACGCTTCTATTCACATCGAACTGATCGAACAAAACAGAATAAAATCTCGGACTAAATTCAGGGTATAAAGTATTTAATTTTATATACTCAGGGGATGTTTTGATTATGTCAAAATTTAATCTAAGAAAAATAATTTGATCAGATATAAAAAAGCCATAATTTTTTCTTTCTATAATCGAAAGTTTAATTAAATTGTCATAATCGCGATCAATAGGAATAGCAGAATAAGCAGCTCCAGCAGGCGAATACGACGCATCAGTATCTAAGTTATATTTTTTATCTTCAGGGTCCGCAACTGGCCAATCCACGGGCTGTGCTTTTATAAGATAATGCAATTTTACGCTTTTAAAAAGATCTATATCTACTGCGCCAGTGCTTGCGATTTTTTCTCCATTGACCTCAATCACCGTTGTCTTTCGCTCGGCATAACTCGGATCCACTTTAGCGTCGGAACCTGTCCCACCGATGGTTGGGATTTCTGATGCGCCAGTTTTTGTTGTGTAACTACCCCCATTAGTTATCATCAGCTCCGTAACTCTACCATCGGTATAGGTGGGGTCTACTGTAGCTTTGGAACCAGATCCACCGGAGACTGAAATTCCCGATGTGTCAGTTTTTGCTGTGTAGCCCCCCTTATCTTCCACGATTAATTTGGTTACTTGACCTGCACCATAGGTCAGATCTAGTGTAGCTTTGGAACCAAATCCACCAGAGACTGCATTGCTTGCGTTACTAGTTTTTGTCGTGTAACTACCCGCGTTATCCACTATTACATTCGTTATCCGACCGTCGGTATAGGTTAGATTTACTTTAGCGCCGGAACCTGCCCCGCCATCAGTCGGAATTGCAAAGTCGCCAGGCTTTCCAAGATAAGCCCCTGGATCGCCCAACACCAACTTTGACACACGGCCCCCACCATAGGTCGGATCTACTGTAGCGCCGGAACCTGATCCACCAATTACACCAATGCTCTTAGAGCCAGGATTTGCGGAGTAATCACCTCCATCCGACAAAACCAATTCATTCACCCGACCGCCGATAAAGTCTGTATCTACCGTTGCATGAGAGCCCGACCCCCCTGTTGTCGAGGATCCAAATTCACCAGGCTTTACCGAATAAACCCCAGGATCTTGAAGCGTGAGATTTTTCACTCGACCATCGACATATGTGACATTTACCAATAAACCTGTTCCATTTCCACCAGAAGCAGCTATGCTTGAGGTACCTGTCTTGGCTGTATAATCACCGCTTTCTACTATGCTCAAGCTTGTTACAATACCACCCGTGTCCACGGAACCAATTCTTAATATTGCTGGAATGCCAGCACCACCCACGAGCGTCACAACATTATTGAGGGTATAGTTTGCTCCTCCACCATTCGCCGCCACCCCAACTACACCCACAAATGAGCTAATTGTATTTACTTGAAAAGTTGCTTTCTTTGTGAAAGTTCCTCCTTCCAAACTCAAAATATCTCCAACTTTGTAACCAAATCCGCTATTGTTTATCGAGGCGTCATTTGCGTAGAATTCGGTTTTGCTCACCGTAAAAGTCGCTGGTTTCTTGGAGGTTCCTCCAGACAGCTCCAATTCGTCATCGATTTGATATCCAGACCCACCCCCACTCACCTTAACGCTAGTCACAAAAGTCGCAACTTCTGTCACTTCAAAAGTTGCTTGCTTTGTGAAAACTCCTCCGCCTAACTTCAAAACATCTCCAATTTTGTAACTATCCCCCCCGGTATTTATCTCGACACTTTTCACAAAAGAGTCGACTTCTGTCACTTCAAAAGTTGCTTGCTTTGTGAAAGCTCCTCCACTTAATTTCAAAATGCTTCCTATTTTATATCCAGACCCACCCTCATTCACCTTAACGCTATCCACGAAGAAGCTAATTTCACTCACCTTAAAAGTTGCTTGCTTTGTGAAAGCTCCTCCGTCTAACGTCAAAATATCATCTTGTTGGTAACCATTACCACCCCCATTCACCTCGACACTTTCTACGAATGAATCCATTTCGGTCACCTTAAAAGCCGCTTGCTTTGTGAAATCTCCTCCTTCTAACTTTAAAATATCTCCAATTTTGTAATCATACCCCCCCGCATCTGCGCCTACCTGGATACTTTCCACAAAGTGGTCATCCTCTTGCGCGAAGCCTAGCTCATCGCCCATTTCTAAATTAAATTCTTTTTTAAAATTTTTGGTATGAGCCTTTTCAAATTCTTCGCTTGGTAGGTTCTTGTCGTTCACGCAAGGCTCTTGGATCGAACTTCCGCAATCTTTCCATTCGAGCTGTATTTTGAAAGTGACATCTTTTTTTGGAAGATTATTTTCATCCTCTTCATCAGAAGTATAAAAAACTCCATCGGATGGTTCGTCCACTTTCTCATCGAAAGCCTCTTTCCAATAAGCATCGGCTTGACTATTAATGAACTTCCAAGTGTTTTGAAATCTTGTTCCAAAATATCCAAACTTACCAATCGAAGCGTAGTATGGAACATCCAAATAATTCATTGGACATGCAGTTATATTATTCCCAAATGCGTGATTTAAAAAATCGACATTTTCTGGACACTCCCTATACTCCCACCAATGATCCTCGGTGAAACCATTATTGGCGCTGTTCTCGACCATAGACGCAGCCTCACTTGTATTTCCAAACGGTAAAGAGTAATGATTGTATTTAAAGACGTAATGCCAATAAGCGCTTTGACTGTTATAGCTTAAATCAATTCCAGCTAGTGGCATGGAAGTTTGATCATCTCGGTTTGCTGGCTCGCTATGCGGAGGACTACTCCCAGCACCATCTTCTATATAAGCAGCCACGCTAGAATCTTCTCCATCAGCTCCGGCATAACACGTAGAAGCATTGCTGCCGTCTGAGTGTCTACTACCAAAAAAAGACTGTCTGCTGGTCAGGGATTTCCCCCCGTTTGGATTAGTCATCACTCTAATATCGTAAACCGCAATGGGCCTATTTGGGTCTTGATTGGTCGGTTCGTATAAACACTTGCCGACCTTCTCGCCATCGGCATTCACCGGGCCTGAGTCGTCAAACTTAGTCTTGTAAAGACTATTAGCAATAAATATATTTCTATCATAAGGGCTAGGTAAAGGGTTGTGGCCGTATGGATTGCCCCCAATACCCCCCAAGTAAGTGCCAGCAGATAAATCAGCAGCAAGAGGTTCTAATATGAAAGCCTGCTTAGACAGTATCGGACAATCATGAGTACCCTCGTGTACCCTGCTAAGAGAACCTGCGCCTTTACAAGCGATAAAGGGGAAAATTTTTGGGCTTATTCTAGGCACAAGCCTTAATCCAAAAATCTTCAGAGCTTCCGATTGATTCAAATCATCAATTTGAATTTGATTCGCTCTGGTAAGCCCAGGAGACACCTCCGCGAATGTTAAAAGCTCACCCATCCTTGGTTGATAATATCCAGGCCCATGAAAAGCCATGTAAAAATTAAAAGCACCAGTTTTACCAGCTTTGGTTTGCCAATCTGTATCATTATAACTAATCCCATGAGGAGTTTCATATAGACCTGAAGGGATATTTCCAGTAGCCGTAAGGGTATAATTAGAGTCGAGGCGCTTTCTACGTATTTTACGATTGCCAATAAATTCATAAGTTCCCGTAATAGGGCTTTCCCGAAGAGGCTTTGAAATATGTCCACTATATGAATAAGCCTTATTAAGGTCAGATTGCCCCTGAGGAATGGGGATGGGCTCGAAAGAAAAGTTTTGATTACCTGTGATCTTCACTATCTATTTTACACATTAAATAAACATATTCAAAACAAAGTCTATTTATCAATGAGAAAGAAAAAATTAGTTTTTCAGAGCGATTTTGCCCTAGCCAATACAGGTTTCGGCAGAAATACGAAGGCCTTGTTAGAGTATTTATACAGAACAGATAAATATGATATAGTTAATTACGCCGTGGGTATGAATTGGTCAAACCCAGGCCTAAAGAATACCCCATGGAGGTCTATAGGAACCCTCCCAGACTCCCAAGAGGAATTAAATAGATTAAATCAGGACCCTAATTTAGCTAGAAGAGCCTCTTACGGAGACCACTATTTAAACAGAATAATCGAGCAAGAAAAGCCTGACGTTTATATTGCGGTGCAGGACATCTGGGGGGTAGATTTCGCTGTCGAAAAACCCTGGTTTAATAAAATAACATCAGCCCTCTGGACAACTCTCGACTCCTTGCCGATTCTTCCTACGGCAATCTCCATCGCTCCCAAAGCTAAAAACTATTGGATTTGGAGTAATTTTGCCACGAAAGCTTTAAACGAGATGGGGCATAAGAACGTTACGACTATGCACGGAGCTCTGGAAGATAAAAAATTCTTCAAGATTCTCGATGTAGAAAAAAAGAATCTAAGAATCAAGCACGGTATTGACCCAAGCGATTTTATAGTAGGTTTTGTTTTTAGAAATCAATTAAGGAAGAGCGTGCCAAATCTCTTAGAGGGATTCGCGATGTTTAAAAACAACAACCCCAATTTAAATGCTAAATTACTCCTTCACACGTATTTCGGAGAAGGGTGGAACATAAAGAAGCTGGCGGAAGAATACAAAGTCAAAATCACAGACATCCTCACGACCCACATATGTAAGGCTTGTAGAAACTATAGTGTCAAACCTCACACTACAGAAGACTCAGAATGCCCTCATTGCAAAAATAAAGCGGCAGTAACTACCTGCGTAGGACTTGGAGTAACAGAGGCTCAATTAAATGAGGTTTATAATTTAATGGATGTTTATTGCCACCCATTCACCTCCGGTGGCCAAGAGATACCTATTCAAGAAGCTAAGCTTGCAGAACTTATTACCCTAGTAACAAACTACAGCTGCGGAGAAGAAATGTGCGAGCCAGAAGCTAATTCTCTCCCTCTTAATTGGTCAGAATACCGAGAGCACGGAACCGAATTCATAAAAGCCTCCACTCGACCAGACTCAATCGCAAAGCAGCTTCAAAAGGTTTTGGAAATGCCAAAAGACAAGAAGAGAGACATGGAAAGGGCTGGGAGAAAATGGGTTTTAGATAACTTTTCAGTCGATGTTATAGGCAAAAAAATAGAAAACTTTATAGACAACGCCCCATTTGTAGAAAACTTAGACTATAAAGAAGAACAAAGAAACCCATACGTTCAAATAGAAAACATAGCCGACAATTCTGAATGGATAAAATCTCTTTACGCCAACATTCTCAAAAGGCCAGAGGTAGACGAGAAAGACGATGGTCACAGGTATTGGATGAATGAATTTTCCAGAGGAACGACTAGGCAGTCAATCGAAAATTATTTTAGACAAATAGCCGTGCAAGAAAACAATAAAAATAAGAAAGTTTCCTTTGAAGATTTCTTAGACAAAGAAGACGAAGGCAGAAGATTACTCTTCGTTATTCCTGAGTCTATTGGGGATATTTATATGACGACTTCAATTTTCGAGTCGATCAAGAAGCAGTATCCCGACCATAATCTTTACGTTGCAGTCAAGCCGGAATACAAAGACATTCTAATAGCCAACCCCAATGTTCACAAGATTTTAGATTACATTCCTCAAATGGACCAGCTTTTGTGGTTGGAGGGAGTAAGTAATCATAAGGGCTTTTTCGAAATAGCCTTTCTACCCTATATAGGAACCCAAAAAATCTTCAACTACCAGCACAACGGCAAAACCAAAATTGCTTACGATTTAAATTTATAACAATATGCACCTTTTAGAACAATACGCCCTAAGCTCTGGCTTAAAAATCGGCAAACCATTTATTTACGAGGTCTTCTTTCCTATAGAGTCGAAGAAATATATCTGTTTCCATCCTAATAGCAAATTTGATTCAAAGAATTATGATTACTGGCAATTAGTTATTGACCTAATTTTTCCCATTCTTCAAAAAAATGGAATTGACATTATACAAATTGGCGGTCAAAACGAGAAAGCTTACGCCAACTGTATACATACCCAAGGCATCGCTTCAATAAATCAGACAGCTTACATTATTAAAAAATCAATCTTAAGCCTTGGTGCCGATAGCTTTTCTGCTCATGTGGCTTCTGGATTTGGTAAGAAGATTGTAGCCATTTACTCGACGTCAAATATTAATAACTGTAAACCATATTGGTCTAATCCAGAAGACGTAACGCTGCTTGAACCAGACAGAAGCAATAAACCCAGTTACTCAGGCAAAGAAAATCCTAAAACTATCAATAGCATTAAGCCCGAAATAATCGCCAACTCAGCGCTTGAGCTACTAGGTTTAGAAGATCGCGTAAAAATCAAAACTCTTTTTATAGGGGAAGACTTTAGCGACTCAATCAGTTTCGGTTTTTTACCAAATCAAGTCGTACTATCAAGTAAATTCACACCCGATATCAGAATGGATTTATTCTTCGACGAGAAGAACCTAGCAGATCAATTGTCTAAACAAAAATCCACGATAACAACAAAAAAAGAGATATCTTACGAATTGCTATCTAAATTTAAAGCCAACATAGCTAAAATAACCTACATCATAGAAGAAAACGACAACCCTGATTTTATCAAATTTCTTTTTGAAAACGGCTTCTCATTTAGTTGTGTTTCTAAGCTAAATCCCGAGAAGTTAAACTTGAAGAAGATAAACTACTATAGATTCTCAAATATAAATGAGTATCTAGAAACAGAAAAAGAAAAAGAATTCAAAACTCTTTATGCAAAATTAAACGCAAGCGATATCTTTTTTAAGAGCAACTATATTATCTCATCGGATAAAAATAGCTACCTATCGGAGCAACACATGCTAGAAAAGGAGCCCGTTAAAGATTCAAAATTTTCCTCTTTTGAAAGGGTCAAAAACTCTGACATTTTCTTAAGCGAAATTAAAAACTTCTGGATTATCGAAAAGACTTAAAAGATACTTCTTTAAGGTCAAGTCGCGCCAGCCGCGCCAGTCGCGCCAGTCGCGCCAGTCGCGCCAGTCGCGCCAGTCGCGCCAGTCGCACCATCAGTTCCAGAACTTCCGCCACTTCCAGCAGTTCCAGCAGTTCCAGAAGTTCCAGAGCTTCCGCCACTTCCAGCAGTTCCAGAGCTTCCGCCACTTCCAGCAGTTCCAGAAGTTCCCGCACTCCCAATGCCACTTGTGCCACCGGTTCCAGAACTTCCGCCACTTCCAGCAGTTCCATGAGTTCCATCAACTCCAGAAGTTCCAGTATTTCCAGAAGTTCCAGAAATTCCAGAGCTTCCATTATTTCCTTTTAGTCCGGTTGAGCCAAAATATCCCCTAGCTCCAGAAGTTCCGCCACTTCCAGCAGTTCCAGCAGTTCCTGTGGTTCCAGAAGTTCCAGCAGTTCCGCCACTTCCAGCACTTCCAGCAGTTCCTGTGGTTCCAGAACTTCCAGAAGTTCCAGCACTTCCACCAGTTCCTGTGGTTCCAGAAGTGGTGGTTATTGATACTAAAATAGCTCCGAGATTTCTTCTGACTGCCGTTGGAAAACTAGAAGGACTCACAATAACGTTTGGTATACAACCGGCATCAAGCCTCATCCTAGAAGAATAATTGGTGTCTACATAAGCTACGTAAGCAATATTATGAGCGACCATAACGCCACCTTGTTTTGTTATAAGCTTATGTGCATCGAGTGCACCCTTACTGGCAGCTGCGAGCTTAGCGTATCTAGCAGCCTGTGCGGTCTGAACGGCAGTGGCCGGGGGACCAGAATTAGATGCAGAGGCTACAGTTACACCCAGGATTTTCTTTAAAGTATCTAAGTAAACTTGATCCCCCTCATATCTCATTTGGGCTTCAGCAGCGCTCTGTACAGAAACGCAAAGAGCTAGCGACTGCGCGGCGGTAAAACCCGCAGAAATTTTATAAGATTTGCTGCTTAATCCAGTCCCAACGCTACTTGGAGCTACGCACGGAGTTGGAGCAACCCTGTTGTCTAAAGTCTGGAAAATATCACAATTGATATTATTATAAAAGCAATTATCTGCATAAAATTCCCCCGGCTTGCCATTCGGAAGTTTTTTATGAAAAGGAAATTCGAGTTTTTTTATAGTAATCAGGTCCCCCATTTTGTAAGCTGGAGTAATCGGCTGTATAGCTTGAGATTCATACGTCGCTCCAACATCCCAATCGGTCGCAAGATTTATCTGCTTATTAGTTATACCAGTGAAATCAACCCTATGGTTCCTGTCTTCCGCAGCAAAAATCCAAAGGGGAGGAGGCCTAAGGACAACCATTATCACGCCTTGCCAATCTTTTTCGCAGGCTATCCGCGCATTTGAGTCCTCATCCCTTATTACTTCGACAATAAGGAACCTACTTAAAAAATCATACAATCCAGATTCAGACACGCCAGGATCGCCCCAATTGCCGATTATCCTTGCGGAAAGTGTATCTTTCGGTTTGGACCGATCTTGGGAAGATTTAGAGACTGAAGATGGATTAGACTTCGTCATATTTTACTCAGAATCAAAAATATCTATGAACATTCCATCAGCAGCCTCCTCGACTGTTTCCGGTATAAAATACTCATTCCTAGAAAATACACTAAAAAACTCTTTAAAATTACCCGTTTCGTAAAAAGTAAACTTAAGCCCATTATCTTCGTAAAGCGTCGAGTTCGTGCTTTGTATCTTCAACCAGAGCTCTTTATTTTGTTCGTTAAAAATAATCGGTCCAAAATAATATTTTCCAGAAACGCTTTGCAATGGCAAATCGTAATCACTTATGTTTGTTGATAAAGACCTAGATCCCAAAACGTTCCAATTATTAAATCCAATCTGCTCTCCCGAAGAATTCAATACGCAAGATCCGCTCGCTACATTACTTCCGGTGTTAGCATATGAATCTTCAGGAGACCTAATAAATGAAACAGTAGGAACTTGAAATGGAGTATTGTATCCAGAGCCAGGACCCATCAAAAGCACTCCAAGAATACGAGTGTTATCATTCTCATGGAAAACCGGTCTGCCACTAGCAAATCCAGCAGTTGTAAAAAAATTTGATGTAAATTTAACGCGATCGTAACCAAGTTCACTAGCTAATGGGTCTACGTAAGTTTTTGCGTAATCCACGATTGAATCTGGTAAAGAAACAGAGTATTTATTAGCATTAAATCCATAGCCTTTAGAATCTATTTCCACTCCCGTAATAGATCTAAATTTATAAGAAGGATTATCTCCTGTAAATAATTGAATGGCGTATTTTTTAGTCAAAGCTCTGCCCGTTAATCCAGTTCCATTTCCAGAGAAAACTAAATTAAACGAATCTCCAGCATCATAAGAAATTAAATTTTTCTCATTAACAGAAATAGAGTCAACCCCAGAAAAGCTACTAATAACGACATTCGGCGGCAAACTATAAAATCCATAATTAGAAATATTTATGCCCTTTATAAAAACTCCGGTATTAAAACCCGAAACCCCAGTCAACTCAAATTCTAAAAAACCAGTAGCATCTACACGACTGGTGTTTTTACCAAGCCTCTCTATTCCTAAGAGCAAATCACTATCGATAGAACTCCGAGAAAAAGTAAAAGAGTTCACGCCAGTCTCTCCGCTAAAAAGATGATTTATATAAGTATCCCCTGGATGGGAGTAATTAACTTGTCCGAATTGAAGCGGATTCAGCCTATTCGCTAACCCTGTTCTCGAAAACATTCCCGCACTTGTTGTCAAATAAGTCACGAACTTAAAATCTTCATAATTTTCATTATTCTCTGTTAGATCTTTTGAAGTGAAATTTAGGGTTTGAAACCCGCTCAAAATGCCGGTTTGATTTTTTTGGAAAGAAAGGCCCGGCAGCCCATTATTCCAATCTTTAAAGTCTACAGACCGAACGTCTATTTTTGCCGCACTTAAATTTTCCAATTCAAAGCTAACGTCCCCCCCGCTTGCGAAACTATTTGTCGTAAACCTTATGTCTACATCCACGTTGTCGGATGAGAAACTTGGTTTAAAATAAATCCCATCCCCAGATGTATCTACTATTAATTTTTCTAATTTGAAACCATCTTTATATCCATCTGATATTAGATCTGAATTAATATAATAAGAATATTTAGTATCATTGAACTTAACTAAAAAATCAAAATACTCCCCAGAATTATAAGACCAAAAAAACTTATTGGAGTTGTCTAAAATTTTGTGCCCAGAAAAAAGGAACTGAAATGTCTTGCCTTCCCCAGAAAATATAATTTTATGGGAATAATCAGGTTCATAAATGGACAGTTCTTTAAATAAAAAATTATTAGTCTTTAAATCAAGCAAAGGCCGAGATGTGTATCCAGTGAGGTCCATTTAAAAAGTCGCCCGGATTTTGTTCATAATAGCTTCTGGCTTTGGTAACTTAAGCGCCCTATTTGAAAAAGATAATTTCGATCTAAATCCCTCCGGAGACAGAGTAAAGGACAAAGATTTCAATCCCTTGGAAGGCTGTAGATATGGAAGAAGACTTGCAAAAGTCAGAATATTACCTATGACTTCGAAATTCATATTCCTAGCCGGAGTAAGATGGTTCATATCCGTCGTTAAATTTGACATAAGGGCGTGGAAGTCCTGCACGGTTCTGACCTCATTTCCTTGCATATCGTAAACTGGAGAATAAAATTGCCTACTACTTGGTTGCAGCAATTGAGCGATATCTTGAGAAATTTCATTATTTATTACTTGTATTTTCGCTACGTTTGATTTTCCACTCCAATATGGTCCATAACACTCCACGCTCTCACCATTTAATATTTTAAAAGTCGCTGATTGACTTATAACACCCTGATACAAATTGCTTTGAGTTGCTGGAATATTTACTCCAACATCATTAATAGAATCACTTTCTACAGGATAGATAATTGTGGATTTGCGAGTTGCTGTTTGAAATATTGGATAATCTTCATCTATAGCCAAAAAGCCAACCCCTCCAGCAGCTAAGGGCTTTATTCCCGCATCCGCTCCGTTATATAGCGCAACGCCATGATGTACATCGATTTTAATTTTTATTTGCCTAGCTTCGAAACCGTTTGTTGGCGTGACCGGAAAAGTAAATCCTATCTTGTAGATTGGGTTTATCTGATCACTAATAGGAGTTACGCACACGCATGGGTTGGGAACAGGAAGCTTAGCAGAATAGTCGGGGCATTCAGCGGCTTTTTTTGGCACACCTTGATTACATACAATCTCCTCCAAAGAATACTCGCACAAATCTTTTTTAAATTCTTTTGTTTTCTGTACGTTTTGTAAATATACTCTTTTCCAATAAGACTTTTCTTGCACCGCGTTATTTCCCTTGCCAAAAGTAAAGGTTACGAGGAGGTGAGGGTTTATAATGTTGGCGGGTGTGGGTGCTGTTGTTGTTGCACCAGTCCCACCAGTCCCGCTAGTCCCACTAGTCCCACTAGTCCCACTAGTCCCACCAGTCCCACTAGTCCCACCAGCAGCAGCAGCAACAAAGACTTGTGGGGCTCCCCTAGTAACCCTAGGAACAATCATTAATTGCAATCGTGGACATTGCGATTCGGTAAACCCGTAAGTACCAGCCCCAGTCGATTTTGTTTTGTTTACTTTTAGCAATTTACCCAATAATCCCGCAACTAC
>Ga0208942_1000211_pt1 | contig 25926 bp, 35 predicted proteins | sample GreLakmeSU08MSRF_FD_187704 | JGI IMG/M metagenome (GOLD analysis project Ga0208942, IMG submission 187704) | Freshwater lentic microbial communities from great Laurentian Lakes, MI, USA - Great Lakes metaG SU08MSRF (SPAdes) | ecosystem: Environmental > Aquatic > Freshwater > Lake | place: Great... | reverse complement strand
TCCTATGTATTTCTTATTTTTAATTAGCTGTTTAACCTTTAATTATGGTCCCGTTATAAGCAATTCTTGCTATCTTTTTACCATTTTCAAATACCCAACCTGCGTCCGCAGCATACCAAGATCCCCCGCCTATTAAATTATCGTCGATAAACTTTCGTGCAACTTTTTGCGCCTCCTCTAAAGAGGGGACTTTTTGTTTGAACGGTTTGATTATCGGATCGCGCACATCTTTAAAGTCTGGATTTTTTGCGGCTCCTAATTTAATTTCTAAGTTTTTTAGTTTAAGTAATTTTTTATTTTCTGCAGATATAATCTCGTACTTGGATACTACTTTAATTTGAAATGACATTTATCGTCCTCTTATTACCAATTAAAAATCAAGCACCAGATCTAACAATTAATCTCTATAGATTAATACGGTATGAGAACTATACACACATATCCAGAAATAAATCCTTTTAACGACAAAACCGAGGGTAGGATATTAGGATGGTGGTCTGGCGGCGTTGCCTCCGCTGTAGCTTGTAAGTTAGCATTAGAAAAATATAAAGATGTAGAATTGGTTTTTTGTGACACTAACTTAGAACATCCAGATACCGCAGATCGAGGCGCAGCTAAAGGCTGAGTTAAACGAAGACAGCGACGATCCAGCATCTTGGCAGGCAACATGGACTGAGCCGGAGTTAACCGACTATGACTAACGTAAATTTAATGCACGGCGATTGCCTTGAGCGCATGAGCGAAATACCGGATGGCTCGGTTGACATGATCTTAGCTGATCTGCCGTATGGCACTACAGCTTGCAAGTGGGACGTTATTATTCCGTTTGATCCATTGTGGAAGCATTACTGGCGCGTGATTAAGGCTAATGGTGCAATAGTGTTGTTTGGATCTGAGCCATTCAGCAGCTACCTCCGAATGAGCCAAATTAAAAATTATAGATACGATTGGATATGGCATAAAACACAATCAACAGGTCATTTAAATGCAAAAATTCAGCCATTGCGCCAACACGAAATAATAAGCGTTTTTTATAGAAGTTTGTTGAAATATAATCCGCAGATTATTGATAAAAAAAAAGAAAATATAAGACCGCCACAAAGAGGGCGACAACCGGAGACATATGGTAAATCTGTTCAAGATAGTCCAAGAAAAATACCAATAAATAAAACTTATCCAAGAAGTGTTATTCAGTTTGCCAACTGTAATAAGGGTGAAGCTGGATTGCATCCAACCCAAAAGCCCGTCGCCTTACTTGAATATTTAATCCGCACATATACAAACGAGGGCGAGACAGTACTAGATAACGTCATGGGATCAGGTTCAACAGGTGTTGCCTGTCTTAATACTGGCAGGCGTTTTATCGGCATCGAAAAAGACGATGCCTATTTTAAAATAGCTAAAAAGAGAATTGGGGAATGCCTTGGATAAAAACATTTGAATTTAACACCGCCTATTACTTATAATTATTTTTTAAATAATAACTGTATCGGCGATTTTGCTTCCCCTAAAGGCGGTTGTATTCAAGGCGGGGTTGGCTATTGGCAAAAAATAAAAGAATTGTTTCCGCATAAATACGAATATATGGCGAATTTGGAGCATGAGATAAGTCGAAGCAAAGGTTCGCCTGTGACGATATGCCGAGACAAAAACCACAATAAAATTTTTTTGAAAAAGAATCCCGATTTTCCTGAAGTAGAAACTATAGATATAGTAAAAGGTCGTGTTCCTGTTACCATGTTTGAATGTAATGGTTTTTGTTCTACCACTGATTCTGTTTGATTTTTAATTATTAGACCGTTGACTTATTTGGCAGTTTGTGTAGATTACGTGTCCAAAGTAGTGTGGAAGTGTAGCTTGAAGTAGGGGTAGATCATGGATTTTGGCTGGGTTCGCATTATAGAGGGTGACCATAAAGGCGAAGTAGGTTACTTCGACGATGATAATGGTGAATTGGCTTTAGTATACCTCGGCGAGCCTTATAAGTCTGATTATGTGTGGCTTCCTTTTGAGCATATTGGTCCCTTGGAAAACTAATGAAGTCTGTAGTTGTGTCTAGACCTTAGATATTTTAAAAAAGTTTATTACAGGCGACATAATCGACTCAGAAGTGGTATTTAACGAGGTATTTAATATAAATCCTCGTAAATACGGCAAAATTTTAAATTTAACTAAAGCTTTAGAACAAAATGCCGATAAGTAGTTATCATTTAGCGATAACACCGGAGGCAAAATGGAAAGCGAATTCATAGAATATGTTTGGAGTTTTTATGGACCTGAAATGATCTATGGTCATTTTTTTAATCATGCTCTCACCAAACATGAACTGGTCGCGGGTGTTGAAATTCTCAAACTTAAAGTTAATGATCTTAGTTATGATACTTTTGACAGAGAATTTGTTCGAGATATTTTGCTAACGCTTCGCGGTGACAAAAATACGGAGTATAAATTACTCTGATCGGGTGCCTCAATATTGCCCACCTTGTTTTTTGTACTCTTTAGCCATCCAAAGACTTGCTGCTCTCGACCATTTACCAAATTTATTTAGGGCTTTTTTCTTTAGGGAATCCCATAGTTTTTTGTTTTTTGGCTTAGGATTACGAGCCTTTACCTTAGTCCACCAGCCTTTTTTTTCGGCGGTTACCTGATATTTTTCCTGTAATTTTTCAATAAAATTCATATTTCCTCCGTGTTAAAAGTAATCTATTTTAAAAACTAAAGTTTTATAAATAAATACCGATAAGTATTTATAAAACAAAAAACCCGTGGGGATATAACATGAAAGCATTACTCGAAATTTACTTAACGTCAGATGGTCCAAAAATAGCTTTTTTGTCAAGTGGGATGACGGAAAGTATTTGCAGACAAAATGCTTGGTGCCTCGTTCACCAAAGTGTGAATGATGAACGCGAACTTAAGAGCGGTCGTATCGTAGACGTTGCTGACGAATTAGTCGCGATTTGGGACGGTGATGACCTGAGTGCCATCTATACAGCAGCCGCGAATCTAAAGCTTGTAGACGACATCCTGCACTGTAAAGCAACAAGTGACGAGCGTAGCGATGATTTGATTTCCACTTGGAATGCTTCTGATGCGGCGGCTGACTACGAAGCCAGAAAAAAACTTGAAACTGACAACCGAAACCTGCTGATCAAAAGCGTAAAGAAAATGTATGAAGACACGGAAGCACGCGGATATTACGGTCCAATTGCTGGCAGTCTGTAAGCGTCAAAATATGGCGCGGGAAATCGTCAAGCATTTATAAGTTTGGGTGTCTCTCCGGTCAATTCCCCGCTATCATAGATATTCTTGATTTTAGTTAGACCACCAAAATAAGACAATTTAGCCGCTAAATACTCAATTACCCCAAGGTGTTTGATTTTTAGCGTTTCATTAATTTCTTTTTGCATCATGCCGTTCAAACGCACAATTTCCGCATACAGTGTTTGCTGGTATGTATTGCATTCTTGAAAGTGGTAAGTTTTATCATTTATATTAATATAACTTGGTAATTCCACGCTTAAAGCTCCTATTAGCTAATAAATAATGTTCTAAGACTTTTCTCGGTGTCGGGATTTTAACAGCTACATTTTTGAGCGATCCCATACCTTCAGTACTATAATGAGAGGCAGGATAATAATCCTCATTATTGCCTACAACGACTGTTTTATACAACATATCGCCAAGCCTATATGGTGTTCTAAATTCTGGTGCGGTTAGTGTTGGGATATATAAATTCCAGCAGTTATTATTTGTACAAGACATAACCATATTACCGTTTTCAGAATTTATAGCTATTTTGGTAAAATGGTAAAGTGCAGCTACTTGTTGGAGCGTAAGCTGATTAGTAAGATCTACCACACCAGGGAAAGCCGATACTGGGTGTAATAATTTTTTCTCATCTATTCGCATTTTATCATAGTCAGGATTACTTTTTTCTTTTTTAGGATCATATTCATCATACGCTAATTCCTTACCTACAATTACAACCTTATCGCCCGCTACAGTCTGTATAAGATGTATCAACTCTTGATACCATTCTAAAGGTAGCGTTCGGGACGCCCAAGTAACAGAAGGGCATATGACAGTAAAATTTGCTTTATCAAGATCTACGTTAGGTACTAATTGATGCTGCGCTAAAATTTCACAAACACTTTCTTCATCACGTTTGGTCCAAAATAGATCCAGGTGTTTTTCTTTATCTCGAAGCACAATGCGCGAAGCCGCCAAAGAAAAAAAATCAACTGTATGAATATTGCTTTGGTAAAATATTTGTACCTGATCTTTAGTGCATTTAAAGACGTTTTTAAAATAAAAATCTTGACCTGAAGGACAGTCAAAACTATCTAACTTATATAAGTCCCTGATGTATGGATTATTTAAAAGAGGCTCATGATTCCTACACCACACGTCTACATTGTCGTATACATCTTTAAGAAAACGTATAAACGGTGTTTGATAGATGAGGTCGCCGAAGCTCGCAAAGGATGTAATAAATAAAGCGTCCATAAATTATTTCCTAGTTACCTTCAGGCGGGTGTTGTTCCAGAACTTTAGCTTTCATCCCATTATATTTCAATTTAACTTTACCAAATGCCAATCTCGATGCTTTGAATAAACCCAAACCTACCAACATAGCCACTAGTATATCTAATACAATATACTGTTTATGGTTAGTAGCAGTGGGAAGCCTATTTTTCAAATAACTTAGACCTCTTTTAATACCACCATTAAAGTCTTTGTTTTTAAAATCGTTTATTAAAATAGCAGCTAACTGATCTCGGTCATCTGGAAAAAATAAGCGTGACTGTTTCATTATAACTTCAACATGACCTGGGTTTCTGCTGATTACAATATATGTGCCTTTAGGTGCCATCGACTTAGCGTAGGCGTTATAGTCCCGCGAAGGTGCCGCATCGTATACATCTATACTTACGTCCTCGCCTTGTTCAGCTAATTCTTGAATTGTAGATAGGGCTTCCATTCGAGTTTGAGTGGAGAAAAAATTTGCCCTATCAATAATACCAGCCGCTAATGCATTGTTTGCATAAAGTAAAAATAAAAAAACTATCATGGCACATCCTTTATTTTTAAGTATACCATACTTGTTTCCACCCAGTCGGGGTTCACTAAAAAATGTGAAGGTGCACTATCAAAAAATGTCCATTCAATAGAGCTATCGAGACGGTATTCAGTCAAATAATTATATTTCCTTTTAGCCCATTTTTTAAATTGTTTTTTTAAATCCTCATAAGCATCTTGACTTAGATATACTTCATCTACGCTCTTAATCGGTGCTAATTTTTGTATTTCGGTCCAGAATTTTGATAGGGGATCTTTTTTCTGTTTAGACGACATCACCACTTTAAAGTCTACCAAAGTTTTATACTTTTGTTGGTCGTAAGAATTTTTTAATTCATCTTCTCGTTCTTTTTTTACCTCTGGTGGTTCTGGTTCTTGAGGAACATAAATTATGTTTTCACCCTCGAATTTATATAAATCATCTATTTTTGGTCCTATAGAGGCACCTGCAGGTGACATAGAAAAGCAGTGCTCTTTTTCAACCTCGTATAATATGCTTTCAGTATTCTCATAACATATAAAAAGACGATCACCGTCTAATTTTTCATATAATTTAATTATCTTTTGCCAGCTTTTAGTTATGTCTATATCACCCTTCCAAATAACCGAAAGGTTAGAGCCTTTCTGTAAATAAAAACGACTATTAAAGACTACAAAATTATCGGGATGATCCCAATTATATTGACCTTTTGAAGAAGTTATCAAAGTATTAGGGAAAAATTCGCTTATAATTTCTGAGTAATTCATTGTGTGCCTCCTTATAGTCAAGATACTAGACTAATCTTGCCTTGACTAGATACTTGAGTTAGCCTTGACGAAAATCGTGTAAGGAGTTTTTGTATGTTCAAGTTTTTAGTTCCTCTATTTTTTTCTTTTTCCGCAGAGGCATCAACCGTAGCTGTTATCGACAGCGGTTTAGACGTTGATAATCAGGCATTCAAAGACAGTCTATGGCGGAATCCAGAAGACAGTACGTTTGACCGAGTAGATCAAGATAAAAACGACAAAATCGATGATGTATTTGGATGGAACTTTATCGACAATAATAATTTCTTAATTGATATTACCCAAGCGGAATTATTGACGCCTGAAATTGTGGAATTCTTTGATCTACAAAGTAAGCTTCTTGAAGGTACTGCTGCCGATGCGGAAAAAGACTGGCTTAAGAAAAAAATGAAAGATAAAGACTTTATCCAAAGGCTTACTGCCTTTGGAGCATTTGCTCATGGTACTCACGTTTCAGGTATTGTAGCCGCCCAAAGCCCTAGCGTTAAGGTATTAACAGTAAAGTTAATACCATCATCTAATCCCTTAAAAGGTTTAAAAAAAGATATAACTAAAGCATTGGCTGAAGGTAAAGAACCCAATCAAATAGTCAAATATTTGATTAAAGGTGGTCTTGTTGCCTTTGCAAGACTTCAAGCAAGTGTTTTCACACCCATCGGAAAATATTTGAATGAGAAAAAAGTGGACGTAGCAAACGGCTCGTTCGGTTTTAGCTTGCCTCAAGCGCGTGGCTTAGTAAAAACTGTGTTACAGCTTGTGACACCCAAAGACCAAGAACCCAGCACTGAACTAGTAAATGAATTTGCTGTGTTCTTACTTAAAGAGGTTGTTGCGGCTCAAGAAACATTAGTACGCTCCGCACCAGACACTCTTTTTGTATTTGCTGCCGGTAATGATGGATTAAGCAATGACGAATATCCTGTTGCTCCTGCCAGCATTAAACACCCTCACACTTTGTCTGTAGCCGCATTGAATCATGACGGTACGCTGGCTATTTTTTCTAATTACGGTGATTCGGTAGACTTAGCTGTCGTAGGTGTAGGTGTAGAATCCTTTACCCCAAGAGGACCTAAAATAAAAATGTCTGGCACCAGCCAAGCAGCACCGCAGGTAGCAGGGATTGCAGCAGCAGTTAAAGCCGTAAATGATAAACTATCCGCAAGTGAACTAAAACAACTACTGCTATCTACCTCTGACTATAGACCTGAGTTGAAAGGTAAAGTCTTAGGTGTAGTCAATTCTAAGAGAGCTTTGCTTGCAGCAAAATATTCGCTAGAGTATCCTCTGAAAACAGCAACAGAAAAATCAATACAAGAAGTGTCAGATCAACAATTCCCAACAACATTTACTCAACCAGACCTAGATGGATGGTTTAACTTTATGCCAAATTACTTATTGTAAATTAACATAAACACCCGCCAAATGGCGGGTGTTCTCTTTGGGGTTTTTATGAAAGCTGTAGTTTCTGCGAAAGAGCTTAAAACCGCCCTAAAAGCACTAAAAAATATAGTAGATTCTTTTCAAGATATTAAAACAGAGTTTTATTACGGTTTTAACGTCACAGATAAAGGTTTATGCCTTCAGGCAATAGGTTCGCTATATGCTTCATATTGTTTAACTTCCCAATATGAAAGCTTCGATTTTTTTTCTCCTGTAGATCCAAGTTTACTTTCAGCATTCAAATTCCCAGAAGATGAAATTAAAATTGAAATAAAAGATTCTGCTCTTAAAGCTGTCTCAGGTTCTTTTGAAGTTGAATTGGCGTTACCGCATATGACGGCACCACCTATCAAACTTAAAGAAATACCCCTAGTTTATAAATTTGAAGTCGAATCGTTCACTAAAGCTTTAAACTTTCACACTTACGGTATTCACCATAATCCTATAGAGGCATCAAAGCGTGTAGTGAGTTTACGTTCTGGTGAAGGTAAATTGCATTTACAGTCTTTTGACAAACAAGTATCTGCCTTTAATAGTCTGCCCTCTCTAACAAACATAGAAGATGTAATTTATTTGACACCTAAACCTGTTTTATCTGCGTTAAATGATATCTCTGATAAAGAGATACATTTTGGTGTATCAAAACAGTTTTGGCGTATTTGTAGCGATAAACTAGACGTTTATTACCCCAATATGGTTAAACCAGTTGTAGGTAATTTTTCTTCTATATTAACAGAGATGGAAACCAAACCTTGTATAAAGGTAGGCTTCAAAAAAGATCTTTTGAAAAAATCATTAATGGTCCTTGCTCCCAGCATCAAAGCAGGTAAAGAGGATAACCCTAAAATGTATCTATATGTGCAAGACAGTAAAGTGTCAGTCACGGTATCCAGCGACCGGATAAAATCTATGAAATTTGATCTTGAAGCTGATGTACAACCAGATAGACTTTTATTAGACGGTACAGCTTTAGGTGTTAATTTTCGTTATACTAAAGAATTTGTTGATAAATTAGATGGGGATCTGGTATATTTTCAATACTGGAAATATCAAGATGATAACGCTCCCTTAAAAGGAAGGGCACTATCATTCTATAATGATTATGGGCGATATATTATAGGGAGAATTTCACTCTGATGCAATTTGACGCAGAGCGACCTACAATTACAGACATATATCAACGCGGTAGAGAACTAAAATGGTCACCGTCTAAAGATGGAGATGTTTATTATTTTTGGTCACAGGCAGTTCCAGTAGATGTCTCATTTACCACCGATCCAGTTGTAGTAGACTGTGAGCATGGTAATACATTAGAGGTATTCTCTACTCCTCAAAATATAGAATTACTTTACCGCTTAAAAATAAGCAAAAAACCAAATAGGTTTATGTGTAAGCCTTTTGACCATGCCATATTTTATACCTATGGTAACGATGGCAGTCCCTCAAAAATTATTAAATATATCTACAAAGATAAACACCTATCCATGAATAAATGGGTAGATAAAGAGAGCTACCTGTCTGTAATTAAGACAAATCATTTTGCGGATTATGAATCCGCCTTCTGGAGTAGGTAATGGAAAATAAAGAACAAGAGAAAGAAAAAAATAAAGATAGTCTTGAGGAACGAGCGGCTAGGTTTGCCGATATCTTGTCTCAGCGTAATTATTATACTGACCAAGATCTAATAATAAAAGCAGATACAGAAAAAGTAGAAGAAGCGAAGAAAAGCTATAAATCACTATTTAAAAAATAGGCAGCACACCCTCAAAGATTGATAGGGAAACCTGAATTTTGAGGGACTACTAGGCTTCTTTTTGGGTTCATGGCGAACAAGAATGGTTTGAGAGGATTCAGAAACTGTATTCGTCTAGCGTAAAGCTCGTCCATACTTACGGTTTTTGTTACATCCTACCTACGATGGTGGCTATACGTGAGCGTTACATTTCTTATTTTTCTTGGAGTGATTGGTAACTGGTCCCTTTTCACAGCGTATGGTGTAGCGGCTGTTCTCTCTTCTTTTTTTACCGCGCTTGTCGTAGATTAATATTAAATAATTCTGGAGGTGACCTCGTGAAAATTTATCCATTTGTCTTAGTACCGTTTTGATGGCGGGTTGCTATAGAGTTCCTCAATCACCACAGGAGCCGGTAGGTGCGGCTCCTGCCCCTGTGGCGGCTCCTGCGCCTGCTCCTGTGGCAGCCACGCCCCCACCAGCAGGTCCGGTTGTTGTTTCTCCTCCTATAGTGGAGGAAGAACTACCGCCGCCTCCACCTAATAAGGCTAAGCCTAAGAAGAAGTTGCAGAAGAAAAAGAAACCCGCACCTGCCGCAGAAGCTCCAGCAGCAGCTTGCGACATAGACACTATCAAGAAAGTGCGTGAAGAAGGTCGTCAAGAAGGCTTAAAAGAAGCCAAGGAAGCGATGGCTAAAGACGCGGCTGTGGATGCTGCGAAAAAGTAGTTTCTAAAAAACAGCCGCCTTCAAATGGGTGGCTGTTTTTCATGTATCTTGAATAGACCCGTTATAAGCTATTCTAGCAATTTTTTTACTGCCATCAAATACCCACGGCATCCTTCACTGCGTACCAATTGCCTGCACCGAGATCATTATCGTCGATGAATTTCCTAACCACTTTCTGTGCGTCTTCTAGAGACTTGACTGCCACTTTATGCCCTTTAATCGCGGCACCTTTGTCTTTGGGGTGATCTAAATTTTTTCCTGCTGGAAAGTGTATCCATGGATACTCTCAGTAAGACTTTCCAAGATATTTTAGATAAAAATATGGTGGACCTAAGAGAGATGGAGTTACCTTAAAGATTAACTATTTTAAGGGAACACCATGAATAACTTCTTAAGAAGACTGCAACGCCGCTACTACTCTGTGACAGCATCTAACCTTCAAGTCTTCCTCGGAGGTGGCATGAAATTAGTTTTTCAAATCTTAGCTGAAGATCCTATCTGGTACCACGGACGCACGGTTACGGATGAGACGTTTGATTTAAATCATACAGGCAAGGGGAATAATCAAAGCGGTCCCGGCTTTTATTTCACGTCGGACGTGAATGATGCTAGGGGTTATACCTCCCCGAAGGGGATTGTTTTAGAGGTTAAGCTGACGCCTAGAAAGTTAGTGACTGGAAAACCTAAGAAAAGCGAGCTTGAGAAGCTGATTAAGATGGCTCCTAACTATAAAGACACTTTAACGAACTTCGCGGAAAATCCAAATATAGCACTTAGGCAAGCCATAGATGGGACGATCAAGTACAATCCTTTAGCTGTGGATGCGTTTCAGCAAGTGTGGATCGATTTTTACCGTCATGAGCCAAAGCAGTATTTGGAAGGTATGATTAAGCTTGGATATGATGGACATGCAGTTAAAACGAATGTTCCAGAAATCCGCCATATGGTGATATACAATCCTGCGGCGATTAAAATTATAAAGTAGACCTGTCGCGTTTATATCTTTCCAAAAAATTCTTTATATCTCTTGTCTTTAACATACGGCGTAGGATGCGCCTTCTCATACATCCTAGGATCCATACCCTTTTCTCTGACACGCTCTTCCTCTGCTTTGGTCGCTAGCTTGTGTGCAGGTAAATAAATGTACCCGAGACGATCTATAAGCTCTTTTTCTGTAAGTTCGTGGATCTCTAGGAATTCTGTTACATCAATTTCTTTCTTACCAATTTTTATTTTTTCAGGGAAATCTCTGTCTATGTATGGATTTGATCTGGTTTAAAAATGCTTTGCTGCCCATTTTGTCGTTCCAGAAGCCCATCAGCAAATCATAGTTGAGTGCTATAAAAGCAAAGACATCCTTCTCAACTTTTTTAGGAAGCTTACCTAATATCCTAGCCGGTTGGGTGATAGTCACGGATACGCTCGTAGAGCTACCATGTAACGTCACCTTGAGACGAGGACCATGCTTTAATTTCTTCCCCCCCACCGTACAGGGATTGATCCAAAGAACGGCTCCTTTGATTCCGCTGTCTTCAGGCAGGATGTTAGACATGGCTGTCACTTCGTTGAAGCCACTTAGAAAGTCTTGGATTTTTCTTAAAAAAAACATAGTATCTCCGCCAAATCTTATCGGCATTTTAGCCGAAAACTTGAATACCTAATAATGGGCTAATATGTCAATTAAGTTCTTCAAGTTTCCAGGGGTTAGCCTGAACTAACAAAAAGTAGGCTAGTTATTTTGGCGGATTCGGTTCAATTTCAATGATTTCAATAGTTTGAAGATCAAGGAAGCCATCGGGAAGATATCTCTATAGAGCAAAAATTTTAACAATATTTTTCTTGGTAAGCGTCAAAGGTTGCAAAATCACTTCTTCCTCTGAGTAGTGCTCTACACTGTCTAAAAGGTCGCGGATCGACTGTACATTTATAATTACTTCGTTTAGCTTCGGTTTATACGAAAAAATGACACCATATAAAGGCTCAACGGCTCTCGCTGATTCGTAGTCATACTCAAAGAAATCTGACTCGCCACCGCTGCCAGAAGTGAATTGCTCCGCTATTTTTTTACTAAAGGTCCAACTACTAGCGGAATTTAAAGTAAAACCTGTTTTTAGCAAACGGGTTCTATCACGCTCGGTGATCGCCATGCCTCGGTAAAGGATTTTATTCACCTTACGATATTCGTCCGGTATGGTTTTTGCGTATTTTTCAATAACAGGGCGATTAGCCCCTTCAATTTCGTTAATATAACGATCAATAAAGTCTAAAGTCTCTTTTGGTATTTTTTTTGTTTTAGCTATTATCTCTCTTGGAACCAACGGATATTTTTTTTGCAATAGTGCTAAAAATCTCATTATTTTAGTTTCCTTCAAGAAAAATAATATCAATTTAATCTTAGAATGTCGGAAGCTAACAGAATGTTGGTTAAGAATTTTGGCGGATTCGGTTCAGTTTTAATGATCTCAAGGGCTTGAGTACCAAGGAAGCCACCAGGAAGCCAGCTTTACATGGGTTGTCGAGAAAAAAGTTTATGTCTTTGGGGTTCAAAAAATACCATATTTTTTCCGTAGAAAACCTCTTTGGCTCGGTATTCTTTTAATTTAAAGCCGTATTTAAGAAGGCTGTTCCAATCTCCTTTCGCATAAGGATTATTTGGATTCTCAAAATATATTTTTGCGTCTTCTTTATTTTTAAATCCGAAAAGGTGTTTAGAAGAATCAAATTGTTTTAAAATATTTTGAGGGAAAGCCTGTAGTTGCTGCTGCTCGACGGCGGGAGTCAAAGCGTCAAACAGCCAAATTTGGTTAACTGTTTCGAGAACACTCAGACGAATATGCTTATTATTATTTTATTTTGTAGCGTACTGGCTGGCATGATTAGTATGGGCGAGCGGCGTTGATATCTACAAACGCCATTTGGAAGCCAAGATGCGTGACGAGGTGTGATGCTGAGTGATGGTTGAGAGAAAAGCGTCTCGGTAACTACTTAAAACCTTTGGTTTTGGGTTTCGAGGGGTTAGCCTAGACTAGAAGAAATTGCGTTAGTTATTTTGGCGGATTCGGTTCAATGATTTTAGATGGTTAGAGTGGTCGGAAGCCAAGCAGAAGCCAGCAACTTAGTGCAAAGTCAATCAGCCAAGATTAAATCTCTGGCTATTAGAATCAAATTAAGTGGAGATAATATGTCGTTCCTACAAAAAATACAGGCTAAGTATGAAATCAACGCCATCCGTGGTTTGAAAAATAATCAAGATGTCATGGTTTGGAAAAATGAGGACGATTTATTTCATTTTGTCGTTCCTCGTCCAACTACTACAACACCACCATACTCGTACTCTGGCTGGGAGCTTTTTACTTACGATGAGAAATCTCGTTTGCCACAGCCACAGTTCAAAAATAATTTGAACGCATTTAATCCAGATAAATCCTGGGGCGAGCGACTTCCTCTAAATAAAGTTCCGCAAAAAGTAAAAGACTTTATTTTAGGGCAGCAAAAGCTGCCACCCGTACTCTGGCTGGGAGCGTGACGAGGTGTGATACCTTGTGACAGCCGAGGTATCCCAAGGCTTCTAACTACCTGTAATGTTTGACCAGGGGTTTCGAGGGTTTATCTGATACTAACAGAAATCAGGCTAGTTATTTTGGCGGATTCGGTGAGATTAGTGACTTTTACTTAAACACTTTTTTACTAGGTAATTTATGTTTGGGTGTAGTGAGATGTGCTATAATAGTTATGATTGAAGTCAAAAAGGGTATTGTACTTCTATAAAACATATTAAGGGGTACGATCTCCGCTCCTAGTCTCAGCTTCAGTTCATATGTTGTTTCCCCTAAATCTAGGGTTATTTTTCTCTCATTAATTGCCAATCTAATAGCTTCATAATATATATTAAATACTAGAGGCACTTTCCCATGATAGGTGTAGTCAACGCCCATCCAAATAGGGTACAGCGTTTGCCTTGTACTTAAACACAAACTAAAGCCTACCAGATTGTCTTGATCTTTAAATAAAATCGCTGTTGCAAAACCCGATAGGTTTTTAAAATAATCGCTATCGAGTTTTTCTCTATTGTATTCTTTAGCTCTACTATTTGTCTCATTCCATAAATTAGACATTTCTGTAGCTACGTCGGCAAAATCTTTTGTCGTTATTATTTTAATACCGGCTTTTTGTAATTTGCGTATATCTTTTTCTATTTGTGTTCTGTAGCCGGATCTCAAAGCAGCTAAATACCCATCAAACGAATGCCAACGTACATGTAAAATTGCAGTAGGTAAGTTGGGTATATATTTATATCCATGACGCCATAGTAATTCAGCAGCAGCCGGATGGTTTTTTTCAAAATCTCTGAGCACAATAAATTTACATTTAGTTTTCTTTATTAAATGTTTTATATAATCAAAAAAATCATGTTTAAGGGGTCCTATTACACCTAACCCACAAGTACTTGGTGGTCCACATTCTAATATTCTTACAATCAAAAAATTAGGGAAATGATTTCTAATTTTACTTATTATTCGTGATATTATATTTTTCTTAGGTATGAAAAGATCAAGTTCAGTTTTCTGTATCGTGAAGTATGCTACTGTCTCTGTATTCAAAAATTTATAAGATTCGGGGTTTAAAGATTCACTAGCTGAGAGATATTCATAAGACATATATGGATAGTTTGGACCTAAAATTTCATTCCATTTTTTTTGACTTATATTTTTCAACAGCCACCCTAGATTATAGTTTTACATAATACATAATCTGATTATTGGAGGTAAAATGCCAAAGATAGAAGGAAATTTATTCGACGAATCTGAAGATGGGGAAATGGACGAACTGGACGAAGATGATGAAGATGAAGATGAAGATGGTGGTGATCAAGTCGAAGATCTTGATTTTGAAGATTTTAACATGAATGATCTTGATGAAGACGACTACCCAGAGGACTGGGTGGAGTTAGATGAAGCCGAGGACGAATAAAGAATACAACTCCGATTAATTTTAATCGGAGTTTTTTACAGGAGGTAAAATGTCTAAACTAGTGTATTTTTTTTTATTACTAGCTGGATGTTCGGCTTGTGGTGATAAATCCGTCCTTAAAGCACGCCCTCCTACTGAATATAATATTTTAGGTGATGTAAGCCTAGCCAGTAGCCGTCATACAAAATTAGGCATACCTACCTCAAACCTTCCTGAGATTCTAATATCTCGGCAGCAATATTTACTTTCTTATAATAATAAAAATAGAGATCTTAATTGGGTAGCGTGGGAACTAAAAAATGAAGACTTTGGTAATATAAAACGTACAGATAAATTTTCTTTAGATCCTGATTTAACATTCGCACATATAGACGCAGTGAGCAATGACGAGTATATTAATAGCTGCTTTGACCGAGGACACCAAACACCTTCTGCCGACCGTACAGCATCACAAGTAGACAATGAAGTGACTTTTTATATGAGTAATATGCTGCCACAAACAGCATATCTTAATCGTGTAATCTGGCTTAGTTTAGAAAACGAAGAACGCAGAATAGTGCGTGAAGAAAATAAAACAATATATATCTATGCAGGTCCTATTTTTGAAAATGATAAAAAAATAGGTCCAAACAAAGATATAAAAGTACCCACTAAAAATTTCAAAATAATAGCCGATGAATACGGTAAAGTTTTAGCTGCCGCTATTATGCCAAATATAACATCAACAGGATTAGATCCCTTTGAAGACCATGTACAAGCATGTAAGGATAGCCATAGTGTGCGTCCTACAGTAGAGAAAAAAGCAAATGCGTGGCAACAATATAAAAGCAGTCTTATGGATATACAAAAATTAAGCGGAATAGACTTTGGGTTTATTAATGATTAAAATGGTGCCCTAGTAGGGCACCATTAAAAAGACTATACAGTCAGATAATGCAATTAAAAGCGGCAAATCAGTCAAAAGGGCTGGCTGGAAAAATCAGGTTCATATACTTCTTCTCCTAATCGTATTATTATATCAGTGAAATTTTTAATTTTTTCGGTTGTTTCTGGTAACTTCCACTTTACCATATCTTCTGGGATCAAACATTGCATTCTTTGAAAGACTTCATCCCTATATTCTTTATATACCGCTGCTTGATTGTGTTTGATGTATATTTCATTTGTTTTAACGACTTTATTGGCTCTTACAAAGGCTTCCGACACTAAAGTATCCATATACCAGCGCCTAAAGGTGTCATCTAAATACATACCTAATTTTTCATGAACTTTTTTGTGTGTAAAAAATAAAGTAATCCCAAAATCAATCCCGTTAACTATGATATCCTTATTATTTCCCTGGGACGGACATAATAATATTAAAGAATCTTCAGTGAAGGCTTTTTGTACTACCTGATCCCAACCAGAAGTCTGAAACTCAACATCGTCACCGAAAAATCCCAAAACGGGGAATTGAGATACCGCATAACATTGGTTCCAAAAATAAGATAAATTAATTCCCTTATCGTTATTTAAGCGAACTCGCGTAATCTTTACTTTGAGTTTTTCTTTTATTTCTAAAGCCTTTTCCCAGCTTATTTCATCGTCAAGATCAACACCAAAAACTATTTCAACTTGGTTGTGCTCTTTTGTAGTCGACTCAACCGATAAAGAAAACTTTTCCATATTGTGAGGTCTATGTCTGGTCGGAACTAATAAAGAAATCATAATAATCCTAATTTGCGTCGTAGCGACAGTAAAAAATTTTGTTTAAAAAACAGTTACAGTCAACGAGCATAACAAAGCCTAATATAACTTGTCAAAGTAGTCACTCGCAGAATCCCATCTAAAGGACGGGGTCTTACGGCATAGAACGATAAATAATCACTAATAACAGTAAGTTATAGTAAAAAAACTAAAGTTTTATAAAAAAACACCGATAAGTAAATATAAGCAACACACAGGAGGCTTTATGTTTAAGTTTATCGGTTTTATCGTGATTTCAAGTGGGTTATTGGCTTGCGGTACGGCACCTTGCAAGGAGACTGACAGTAGTAATGGTCAGTGCCTAGCATCGTCTAGTGATCAAAGTAATCAACAAGCTAAATCAAAAGAAGGTCCATCCAAAGCGGGCGGCTATCTTGAAGGTTATGTAGCCTCGGCATTTCAGATGACAGTAGACGGCAATACTTATGCAGATAGTGAAGCCTTTTACACTCATCAGTTAGATACGCTAGCCACTCAAGTCGCAGAGCAAGGCTACGATGGTTACTCTATGGAGTTTGACGCACAAATTGGTCTGAATGATCTTAAGTACGGTATGCAAGTCTATGTAGTAGCCGAGGGGGGATCTGGATTTGCAGGAGATACTCGTGTCAATGAAAGTGGTCGATTCTCCATGGCTATTCCAGATGGTGAGGGCGCTCATGTGTTCAAAGTACGCACAAATAAGCGCGTAGCCGTTCTACTAACCAGCCCTGATAAAAAAGAAAAAGTCCAAATGTGCTATAATTTCTCAGGCGTAGAAACTACAGCCTCCCTAACTAACAAAGTTATCATCAGTAATTTTGTGACGCAGCTTACTAAGTACGCCTGTAGTAGTGCTCCAAACGGTGGTATCGTGATACCCTCGAATCCTGCAAAAAAAGCAGCTACTACTACCGACAAGGCGGCATCTAACGAGGTGGCTCCTAATGAATAATCATCACCTATCCACGAGATGCCGAGGTTTGGCGTTAGCTCCGAAGGCTTGGGAAGCGGTAGAACATAGCTGTGATAATGGACACAAGTGGGTGGCAGGTATGTATCCGGTAGCTGGTCAAGACCAATGGAAATATGTTAACACTGCTCAACGCTATTGCCCATACTGTAATCAAGCAAGGTCTGACGAGGAGCCAATTTAGGTGTTAAACTTATTAAAATGCATTAAAGAATACCTTATACAATTTCGGGTATACGCAACAAAAAAACATGATCTAGACTATATTGATATACCCAAATTGTTACTCGACTGGCGAATTCGTAATATTTAGTTTAGAATTACCGATAATTAAATAGTAAGAGTGGGGATTAAGTAATGCGCTTTTTAAAAACGCAAGTTTTAAGCATAACAGGCAAAATTACACGAAGGCGTAGCTGATTTTAAGAATTATATTTATTTTTCAAAAAATATTAAAAATATACATACTTTTTGGCTAAAAAATACGCCTGATTCTGAGAATCTTGCCTTAGAAATACTAGAAAGGTTCTTTCCAGAACCACATAAATCAAAACTCTTAAAAGCCATTAAGAAATCATAAGCGGAAGATGCAGCATATAGACAATCAGAAGAATATGGGCAAAAAGCCAGCGATTGGAAATTAGTAAAAATAGACTAGCCAAAGTATTTAACTAGATCTAATGCTTTAGGTGGTTTGGCTGGTGCCTCAGTTTTCTTCCATGTTTCCACTTTTTCCGCATCTAGTTTATCTACTATAGCATCTAAGGTTTTTTCTCGCCCATCCCAAGGTGTAAGACCTCCATAAGTTAGACCTATTTCAAATTCCATTTCTATATCTACATTTATTTCACAGTCCCAATTTTTCTCTATATAACTCTGCATATCTTTAACAAAACATTTCTTCATCACATTTAAGGCTGTTTTTAGATCATTATAAGGCACTTGGACTAAACAGGAATCATGAACTACGTTTTCTACAAGCCAGCGTTCCTCTAATCCGTTGTCAAAAATATACTGCAAGAACATAAACATACCGATAGTTCCAGCGTCGGACGATTGCCCTTGTATAGAGGCATTCATCGCTTTTCGCTCACCTTCGGTAAGGTGCTTCCAAGAATCGGCTAGTTTGCCCATTTCCAGTAAATGCTTAAGGCGACGACGCCTACCCATAAACGTCTCAACATAACCTTTTCGCTTGGCTGTATCAGGTATTTTCTTAAGCCAAGATTCAAGTTGGGGAAAAGCTGAAAAGTATTTTTCAAGTTTGTCTTCGCCTTCCTCTAGCGTCCAACCATTGTTTTCAGCTAAAGTTTTTACAGCCATTCCAAACATGAGTCCAAAAGTAATGCTCTTACTGTTTTGCCGTTCTGTCTTATTTATCTGATCTGCAGGTTTACCAAACATTAAGGATGCTGTTCGCCTATGTAAATCGGCAAGTAAATTTGCTTTTTCAAAATCTTGATCGGTCACACTTGCATCGCTTATTGCCTCACCAATCAGACGCGAAGATTCTTGAAAAATAGAAATCAAATTTTTATCTTGAGAAAACAGTGCCGCCCATCGAACCTCTGCCGTCTTATAGTCACCTTGAATTAATACAGTACCATCAGGAAATTTATCGCTAGGTGGTTCTGCCTGAAACATATTTTTGACTGACTTAGCTACCTTATCTCGTCCAGGTAATTGTTGTAGGTTAGGATTCTGAGAAGAAAGCCTGCCTGTGTCTGTACCGTGAGCATTATAAGAGGCACGTACCCTACTATCTATACAGTCACCTTTAGGGTTTCTTAAATACCCCTCGATGCCGTCTAGATATGCAGTCCCTAGTTTTTTGAGTTTGCGGTATTCAGCCTCTAACTGCAGAGCATTTTCATTATATAAAGGAGTACCGTCTTTTTCATCTGCTCCCATTGGATTACCATAATAATCACAAAATTTTTCTTTTATCTTAGGTGTTTCTTTAAAAACAGTAGGTTTAGCATAAAAGTTTAAAAACATAGAGTTTAAAGTGGGTTCCCCTGTTTTCTTACTGCGTTTAAGGGGATTTAATTTAAGGAAGTCTAAATAAAAATATCTTTGTACATCTTGTTTATTCAGGTCTAATTTAGGTAAAGACCGGTCTTCAAAATTCCAAAGGTCCTGTTCAAAATTAGAGGCATTTTTTACTTTACCTCCGATCCTGTCTTTATACTGATCTCTAAAAGCTAATACATCCGGCAAATTTTGCATTTTATGTTCTATAGTACTCATCCTAGCCCATACCGGCGAATCTTCACCCTGCAGGTAAGCTAGATGGTCTTGCCTCACATAAATACCGTTACACTCAAGTACAGCCAATGCTCTAGATGCTGGAAAGTAATATTTCTTGGCAAATTTCTTAAGTTTGTTCGCACCGTCATCTGGCTCTGCTTTAGCAAGTACATTTATTTGATGGTAGGCAATAGCCCTAGTTAAAGCAGCATCACTACCACCATAAGTGTATAGTTGATCTAAAGTTAATTCTTCAAGAGCACCATCACCCCGACGCTCTAAGGCTTCTTCTTCAAAATAGAAATTAAAATATTCAACACCAAAAGTTTTTAATGAAAAAGGAGAGCCAGACAGAAAACCTCGCAAACCTTTTCTGTTTTCATCAAGCCAGTGTGCCGCAAGCATAGTACACCACCACGGCACATTAACTCTTGGATCTTTAGGCAAGATGCCCATCAAACCCCATAGCACGGATAAGTCGAATTTTATATTATGCCCGACAAACCAATTTATCTTGGTGTCTTTAGACGTAGAATTAAAAAGAGCATTAGTTCTAACGATAAGCTCTTGCCGTAATTTAGGATCGGCAAATAACGGTCTATCTTTATGTAATATAGGGAAGGATACGCCCACACCTTCTTCATGTGAGAATTGCCAGGTTAAAAACCGGTTATTGAACCTGCGATTTAAATTTATAGTTTCAGTATCGAAAGCGACAACGGTAGGTTTTGGCAAGCCTCTGTGCAAAAAATCCAGATAATCAAAAATATCTTTAGCCGTTTCTATACGGTCAATTCTCTTAATTTCAAACGATGTTTTCTCTATCGATTCACTACCAGTAGAGCAGTAGTTAGCTACTACCTGTGCGTCTTCTTTAAAGAGCTTGTAGAGCACTGGCGTTTGCATAACAAACCCAGGACTGTGCGTAATTACCACTTTAACTTTAATATTATCTTCAAAAATAAAATCGAAAAATTTCCCCCGAAGTTTAATTATTGTATGTTCGTCTTTAGGTGGTAAATCACTTTTATTTACGGCAAAGGTATATAACGTGTTAAATACATTTATACCCAAAGAAACAAGCAATTCAGGCTGGTGTGATTTAAGTTCTTTATGAAAATGAGAAAAACATAATTTAGATTCAAAAACTTTAGGCTGTTTGCCTTCACCAATATAAGACCTAAATAACTTAGTAATAATAAATGGTAGTTTCTTTTGCACTAATACGTGCGAAATCATGGCTTCACGCAGTAACCTACCCGCTGGTTGAACAGCAGGCATCCGTAGATCCGATTCATCTTGCGATGTTAAATCGGTGACGAAAAAGAGTTTAGCTTTGGTATTACCGAAAAGAATGCCTTGAGAGGGAACTACGTTACACCCGTTGTTAAAACGAGGGCAATCGTCAAAAGTGCAGTTAATTTTGTAGGACTGGTAGCTTTTCTTTAAATGCTCCGCATACTGCTCAGTCTTCCAGTGTGCCATCGACTACTCCTTGCATTTTGAGAGTAGTCTACTCAACCACAACGGTATGTCCAAGATTATTTGTTATGTACACCTGAAGGGTAGCAGAATGTTCCACACAAAGTTTTTAAAATTAGTAAGTCAACATTACGTGCTGTCGGGTGTTTCAGACCTTGTCTACCACTATACTTCGTTATTTGCGGCAGCAAAAATCTTAAAAGAAGACCAGTTTGCTTTGACGTTTGTGTCTGGTGCTGACGATACACTAAAACCAAACGACAAATACTACTATTTATCCACTACTAGAAGTAGGCGCGGCAGTTACCATGAAGGATCAGAGGTACACGTCCTTATGGTGTTAGATGGAGTACGGTTAAGAAGTAACTATGTAGGAAGTCCTGTTGACTATTGGGGTAGGGAATTTAGAAAAGTCGCACCTGCGAAAAATGAGATGGAAGATCGGATATGGAGCGCAAAACCTTATATAAAACCAGCCAGTAAATATATCAAAGAAATTCATATCTCTTTTGTTGATGTACGCCTTGATTCTTATAAAAGACAGATAAGAAGGGTTCTTTTAGAAGCCAAAAAGAAAGGTGTCCCCACTTTCGTTTATACAGATAAAACAGCAGCAGAAAATCTCGACAAACGAAAAGCCGTTAAGCTAACTGATCTCGACCTCAAGACAGAACCCTCAGAGCCGTCTGTTAGCTATGGGAGAAGGGATCACATGGCTAGGTGGCTTGAGCTTTACGAAAAGGATGATGAGAAGCATTTAAGCACAGAGCCTTATGGTGGTGCAAAGCGCCTCCTCGATTATATGAATTTCTTTGATAGTATCGATACGTTTAAAACAGATTTACATAACAGTAAAAAAGGTACACCTGCCCTACACAAAATCGTAGATATCCTTAAAAAGGAAAAGTGGACCATCAAAGATTTCTATAAACATCTACAGGATAAATGGTCAGCCTAATTTGAACCACCAGCCAGATCGTAGGGTCTAAATTTTTCCTTGCCTAAGCTAGGCTATTCCTATACACTTTTAAGTTCAAAATCAAAGCGTGGGGTCACGATGAGAGTAGCTGCTGCTGTGCTCGCTTTATGTTCAACTGTCGCCTTTGCTAATCCAGACTATCATAAGGTAGCCGTGAGAAACGATTGTGACCGCCCTATAAGAGTTGCCATCAACTGGCAACCCAGTACTGATAGCCCATATTGGCGTACAGACTGGTTTCAAGTCAATCCAAAAAAGTCAATCTTTACAATAGAAACACCCGCAGATAAGTTCTACATCTACGCCGAGACTTTAGGTGTTCCGAGGCTTATTTGGCATGGTGCTTGTACTGATAGCACATATTTACCTGAAGTCATTTTCGATAAAGACAATCAGATATATGATTGTACCAGACCAGTAGATATTGAAAAATATACCTTTTTTACACAGCGTTTTAATTGCTACTAAGGAATTTAATATATGTTAAAATTTATACTGGCTTTTTTGTTTGCACCTATGGCTATTGCCTCGACAGGTTATCAAACTAGTCGTCCGGTAGCTTCTAATGCCGCATTCAGTACGTTTACTATTGCTAACGATTGCCAAAGGCTTGTCACTATAGCAGTGAATTGGCAATTACCCGATAATGATTCTGGGTTTTGGTTTACTAATTGGTTTATATTTGAACCTAATACTACTCACCAGCTAGTAAACACAGATGCTAAGTATGTTTATATTTATGCAAACACTATCGATGAGAGATCCGTAACGGTCTGGAACGGCAAGTGTACAGAGACATCCTATTTGCCTGATGTAGTATACGATGAAAGTCACAAACTATACGGTTGTACTTTCCCCGTATATTTAGGTGTTGCTCCCAGTAATGTGACTTATCACCTTACGTGCAATTAAAAGATTATTTAGTGCTATGATTTTTAATAGCATTAAACTTTTAGGAGAAGACGGTGAAATTTATTAATAAGGTTATAAATAAATATTCAGTTGAAGGTGACGTTAATCTTGAGTTTCTTAGCCAAGAAGATAACGAACCTGGAAAACAAGTCTATTTTTACAGAATTAAGTTGGGTGATATAAGCTCCATCTTACCTAAGTTAGATTTACCTAGCGATTATCACTTGGATGATTTTTACACCAAATTTTCCGACTTGCACTGGAATTCAAGACTAGTACAAGATCTTGAAAAATACATGTATATGGATCTAAGAGATACTTTGGATCTTAACGACGTAGAAGTTGAAGTAAGCTGGCTTGAATCTAATGTTGAAAAGCCCGAAGATCTAAAAAATGTTGAGATATCTTTTGAAGTAACTGTGACTTTTCATGCTCCCGATAAGCTAGAAACTTTAACGCGCTCGGCATTCCAATCTGCGCTAAAAAAGTCGTGGGGTTATTGAGAGACTTGAAGTCTGAAATGGTGAATAACCGCAGGACAGATTAATTTGAGGTTGTTTATTTATTTATTTATTTATTTATTTATTTATTGAGGATAAATGTTTCTAAAAAAAATACAAAAAAAATTAATTAAAGCTAGTGCAAGTCTAAAAGCAGGGACCTATTACATAGGTGATTTAAGTTATGTTTTAGAGCCTAGTCATTGGGATAAAGTATTTGATCTGATCATTAATAAAAATAAAGAAGGTATTTTAGACGTATCTGGATTAGGACTAATAGCTAATTTTTTTACTGCACATGGTGATGGGCATTTTACTGCGAGCACTGGGGATACTCTCCATGTTGGTTCTGCTACTTTAGGTTGTTTACCTTTAAGTGTTGTGGGCGTTCAAGCAGGTTTAAAAAAAGGTATTGTCCATAAATTTTCAAAAGATTTTACTGTCTCGAACAAAGATGGTGTAATCTCCTTCGGAGATATCTCAATCCCTACTAATTTAGGTTTCGACCGTGAAGAAATTTTACGGCTTAAACAGATATCAGGCTTAAAGCAAGCGTTTGCTAATCATGTTTTCTTATATGAATTACTTTTATTTGAACAACCAGAGCATATAGCACCGCTACAAGTCGCTTTACACAAAAAATAGCTCAACGATTTAGCCGTAAGCATCAAACCTAAGTTAAGGATTTTTGATATCCAACGATATACATGCAAGTGACCTCTACTGCGTAGATCAACTAAATGCTGTTTTAAACGACATTCTACCGTGCCCAATTGGGTTTTACCGTAATACCGGATTTCCTCATTGGTAGGATCTATTAATGCGTAAATTCGATACATGCTAAACCAAATAAAAAAGGCGGAATTTTCATTCCGCCTAAACATTGCTGTTTTATTTTTTTACTTAGACAATGCGTTGACCGCGAACGACCGAGCGAGCGTTGACGACTGCGTGAGAAACAATAGCTTCTCCGAACCAGCCGCGAACCGGACGACCGACAACTCCACCATTCGTAGATTCGACTGTCAACGGCTTACGTTCCATCAAGACGCCAAGAGCTTTTGGCGTACCGAGGAAGTAAACTTCACCAGGATTCAACACCTGTAAGTTTTCTTCGCGGAAACCGTCCGTAAGGAGCGTCACGCCAAAGAACGAACCCAAGTTACCTTCCATGATAACTTGATGCTTCGAGACTGGATCATAATACGAAGCAAACTCCGTATCCGTTAAAATATCGTTCCACAAATCAACTGCAATCAATGCATGGGCGACCGGAATCGTCCAGCGAGCAATTTGAGTACGCATAGCTTGGAAAACCGAAGGCGTAAAGGCGTTGAAGAACACCAATTCGTTATAGGTCGGAGCTGCTGCGTCCAAAAGAGCCTTGGTACGAAGGTCTTCTTCACGAAGAATCTGCTCAAGACCGTCATTATACTTGTGCTCTAACAGATCTGTGTCTGCTAGTTCAAGCTCTAAGTTGTCGATTTCAATGCGGAAAAGAAGGTACGCATCTGGTGGCGTGATGTAGCTTTGACGAACCGACGAAGCCACAACAGTAGGCGAAGTGTGAGCGATGTAGTATCCGATAACGTCTTTTTTACGAACCGCGATACGAGCAACGTCACCACGTTTAATCGGTTTGAAACCGAGAATTTTACGGGTAAAGCCTTCACGACCGAGTGCTTCATAAATTTCTTCGGTAACAGTTTCACCGAGAGCTTGCCATTTTACACCTGTACGATCATTAAGAGCGTCAGCCAGGGCTTCATGACGAGCTTCGACAACTAAACGACGCTCATCAGACGACATGGTTTCGTCTTCAGAACGAGCGATAACACCAGACTTAACGCCTTGGTAGAGTTCGCCGATTTTACGGATAAGATCTTGTTTGTCATAGGCATCGATATCAGCGCCATTTGCAAGACGCTGATTGCTACCTTTCGGACGGAATTCCGTCACAGGGAGCTTCGGGCGGTAATTCGCGCCGACTTTTGCACGGTTAAATTTCATTTTAAATTATCTCCTATTTTCTTACCATTATTTGTTTCAAAATTTGCTTCAGCTTCCCGATATATTAATTAGTATGGTAAGCCCGTGCAGTGCAGTGGAGCTTTGTAATTACGAGCGTTTTGGGACGCTTATGCCTATAGACACCCTAATTGATAAAATTAATCTATGATACACATTAAATTAAAAATAACAAAAAAAGCATACCTTTAGAGAATTTACAGGACCACAAAAATAACTAAAGTTTTTTACAGGTGTTCCGATAAGTATTTATACATATTCAGGGGGTATTATGAAAACTGTAATTTTGTCCGCCTTAATTACTTTTTTAGCAACCAAAGCTTTGAATGAAAATCATGA
>Ga0208942_1000210_pt1 | contig 26223 bp, 26 predicted proteins | sample GreLakmeSU08MSRF_FD_187704 | JGI IMG/M metagenome (GOLD analysis project Ga0208942, IMG submission 187704) | Freshwater lentic microbial communities from great Laurentian Lakes, MI, USA - Great Lakes metaG SU08MSRF (SPAdes) | ecosystem: Environmental > Aquatic > Freshwater > Lake | place: Great... | reverse complement strand
AAATTTAGCAATATCGTTTAAGTCATACACTTCACCAACTGCTGAAAGTTTTGAGACACCAATATTTGCACCTAAACTAATACCTGTTATTTTGAATGGATATTGCTTACCTTTATAGGTCAAGACACCGCCACCAGTGCTGCCGCCAATAATTAAAGCAAACTGAGTTTCATTTATGGTCACTGAACCAGAAGGTGCTTTTGCGGGATCTGCAGCCATTACGCTTGCACTGATTAAAGCTAAGCCAAGAAAAAGGGCGCCCACATATTTACGTAAATTCATTTTCATACTCCAATAATTTAAGGGATCTTAAAGTATAAGGCTAAATTGTTATAAAAATAATATTAATAAGGTTATTTTTTAATCTAACTATTTCTATAATAAGTACCACTATTTATAAACTATAGTATTGCTATTATGCCGAATTTTTCTGTTACTCTAATGATGGCTTACTTAATTTGCCACTACTTTATGTTACTACAGATTAATTATGCTATTAACAATTATCGCCATGGCCTTCCAGTACGAATTGCCGAGCACGATTTAATTGCTCGCTTTGGAGAACAAAGAGGAACAAAAATTGCTAGAGATTTAGCGATCTTTTTTAAGTACCTCTTTCCCAGTTATGTCGTAATTGAGGCGCTCATTGGTATCGCCTATCTTATTACCTTAGGAATTGCCAAAGGATGGCTATTGCCGCTAATACTTTATGCAATGGGTTTGCTAATGCAATTTTGTTTTCTTAAATTAGATTCGCGTTTTCCTGCGCCTAATCGGGCTTGGATTATGAGCTTAGTAGGCTTGCTAGTATTGCCGCTTACGCTGACTTATATGATGCGATTTATTTATTAAGTACCCTCTTGGCCCAGCTAATCGCCCACCACGACAAATGGTGCCCAAAATAAAGGGTGGGCATAACTGTATTTCATTGTTGCTCCCTCTTTAACGCCACCCAGATCGATTTGTGCCAACATGGCCTGACGTAATGCCTCTGACTTATTAAGACCCTGAGTTTGTTGTTGGCGTTTAAATAAATCCGTCATCAATTGCCTAGATGCGACAGAATCTACTGGCCAATTAGACACTAGCAAAGCTTTAGCGCCCGCAAAAAAGAAAGCTCTACCCAAGCCTGAAACAGCTTCACTACCTGAGCCCTCTCCAGCAGCAGTATTACAAGCCGATAAAACCACCCAATCGGCATTAAGTTTTAAGGCAATCACTTTATCCATTGTTAAGAGTCCATCATCTTTATCACCCGTTACATCGGGTGAAGAAAGTGCTAGTGCGGGTTGGGTTAAGCCATTCAGTTCGCCCGGCACTAAACCATGGGTAGAAAACATCACTACTTTGCGATTAGATAAATCCATCGTCGTAACTTGCTTAACCGTTGCTTGCTGATGAAGAAAAATATCGCCAGGTTCTGCGCCCAATACCTTGCCGACCTCTTCTATTTCTTGGCTGGTATCGGGCAGTCTAGGTAAGAGCGATAGCTCAGCAGAACTGACTCCAGTAGTTTTGGGTGCACTACGTAATTTTAATGGCGCCCCTCGCGTGGCAAGCTGAGTTGGCATACTATTTTTCTTGGCACTTTTTTCTTGCGCCACACTAAAGTATGGATCACCAAAGCCGATAAAGTTTTTACGATTAGCACTGCCTTCGGGTAAATTACGCAAAGCTGCTAATGCGACAACCGAGGGAATTTGTGCAATGGCAATATCCCGACTTAACCAAGGAACCGCCTTGTATCCAGCAAATGGCACGCCAGCTTTACTAGGTTGGGCAGTTGCCTTAGTAACGAGCAAAGCAAGCGGTAATTGGCCTAATTCAGCATGCGGCACCACTAGCATCACTTTTTTACCCTTTAAGCTAGATTCAACGGGGGCCAAAATTTGTTGATACAACTGATACGCTAGGGCAATATCAAAAGCAGGGATTTCATCAATGGTAACAACCCCGGGATCGAGGGCTTTGCGCAATTGAGTAATTTCTTTAGCCATTTGCGCTCTTCCTAAAGGTATTTGCACAAATTGGGGGGGCGCATCTTTACTAATAGACCAAACATAGCCTACATTCTCTGCAAAATACCAAGAAACTAAGACTTCATCAGCACGTAACAAGCGCTGCGTTCCAGCAATTGTGGCCGGCTTTGGCTCAACTAGTTCAGCATATTCAGGGAAACGTTTTTCAATTTCCTTCTTTAAATTCTCGCGCTGCGTTTTAAATTTATCGATATCTGTCCGAATTTGCACTTGCACCGCAGGTAACTGTTGATCGGGGGCCGAAGATAGCAAGCCGGTAAGCAGTTCCGACAAAGTATTAATACGGCGCTGCATATCTTGTTCTTGACGTGCCAATAGTGCTAATTGAGGATCTTTAATACTGGCTCGTGCTGCGCTTGCGGTCAGCGCCCTTTGGACGCCGCTGCTCCGGGCAATATCGGCAATTTGAAATGCCTCAGCGGCTGCAGCACTTGCTTGTGATGGTTCAGTTTTATAGATGTGCGCTAACTCAGCAAGATAATTTTCTAAAATAAAAGTCATGCGCTGTAACTGCTTCACGGTACTAGTGTCGTTTTCAACATCATTTCGTGACTGGTCAAGGAGTGTGGGTATGGCGTTTTTATATAGCGCATTAGCTTCACTCCATTTTCTCTGGGCTTGTAAAGCGGTTGCCTCAAATGCGCGCACTAAAGCGACTCGTGAAGAATTTTTTATTCCTGATGCGTCAAAATGACGCAAAATTTCACCCGTCATTTGTGCCGCCTGGCTAGCCTTGCCAGTTTTTAATAGAGCTAGCACCCAATCTAAGTCACCACTACGGTAATTTTTGGCTAAATCGGGATCTCGCTTAATGCCCACTACCATTTCGTTAAAAACGGTATCAGCCTGAGCATATTTACCATCAGCAACTAAAGCCGAGCCTAAAGCCTGTCTAGCTTTAACAATAACTAGAGCATCATCTGGGGCACCCGACTCCTTGGCAGAATTGAAGGCGGCCTGAGCTAGCAAAACTGCTTCGGCTGTTCGTCCTTGTTCATCAATAATGGCAGCTAAACTTGCCAATGCACGCCCTGCGTCTGCAGAGTTGCGCCCAAATTTTTCTAAAGCGAGGGTCAGCGCTTTTCTAGCGTAATATTCAGCATCAGTCAACTTTCTTTGCTGTAATAAGACAGTAGATAAATTAATTTGCCGGTGAATAATCTGCGTTATATAGCCGCGAGAACTATTACCTGCATCTGCAACCTCGCGCAATGAATTTTCGGAAGAATCTACATTATCAATTGAATTGCTGACCTTGTTATAGTTTAATTCGAGTAATTGAATAGCCTTACGTAATGAGCGCTCGCTCTCAACCCACTGCGCCTGCGAATTAAAATAAATACCGCGGGCACTCTCAAGCTGAGAATCCCAATAGCTCATTAATTCTAATTTTACGTTTCGAGCATTTTTAAGTCGCTTGATATTGTTTTCGAGATCATCTAAAGTCTGTTTAGATGCCGAGAAATTGCCAGCAGTAGCATAATACCCAACTAATAATCTACCTATAGTCATCCGAATTCCGGATAGTTTTGGGATTGTTGCTTTCTGGTAATCCATGGCTTTTTCTAAAGCAGCAATTGCAGCTGTATGCTGTCCCCCCAAGCCCTCTAGTACGCCTAAATTAATTAAATCTTCTACCTGCAACCGAGGATTTTTTGATGGGTATTCATATGCCGCACGCTGCGCATCTTTAATCGCTTTACTAATCATGCCCAAACCTTGGTAGGCTTTTGCCTGTTGAAAATAAAAACGGTTTAATTCTTCTTTGTCTTGCGTATTTGGCGCTTGCTTAGCAATAATTTCTTTATTTTTTGCTACCGTTGCTAAATCAGGCTTACTTTGTTCCAACGCCCGTAAAATATCTTTAACGTCACGTGGTGGTGCCTTAATATTTTCGGTGTTAACGGATTCATCAGGTGCAGTATTCAGCGTCGTTTGGGCATGAAGGGATAAATGACACCCCAAGATCATCAGCACAATGGTGAGCTTAATACGCAATTGAGGCCCCACTCCCATCAGTTTCACTTTATCTCCGTTTTTGCGACCTAGATTATTCTAATTTTTATCTTTAACTACCATATTAATCCATTTAATAATTTCATTAATCGACACGGTAGGCGCCTCTAAATGACTGGCAATGGGCTCAAATAATTCATTTTTAGGATTGGGTGGTAATTGGGCCCAGCGCTCTGCTTTAGCACGCCTAAGGAAAAGGTAATCATTGCTTGGGACAATGTACAGCACTGGTATATTGGGTTGTACCCTTTTAAAGGCATTACTAGCATTCATGACACTATCTTTGCTGTACCAAGAAACATAAGCTTTGGCTGGGGTCAAGGTCGTATAGTCTCCCCTTGAATTTTCATAGTTAGCAAATTCTTCTTTCTGGTCACCGCGACCCTCGGCAATTAGTTGGCGCGCATGAGCTAGGGAATTGGCAATTTTGCTTTGATAAAAATCAGAATCGACCCCGCCGGGTGCAATTGCAATAACTCCATCCACTAAATTTACACTAGCGTAATAAAGCGCGAAAGTACCTCCAAAACTATGTCCCGCTAAAAAAATCGCCTTAGCTCCCTTTTTTTGTAATTGCGTAATCGCCTGGCTTAATTCCTCTGCACCTTCTTCTGCTGTTACATCAGCCGCTCTTCTTCCAGACCATGGCATCTCTAAGTTGGCCACTTGATAGCCTTTTCCGTCTAGCGCTGTTGCCAGCTCGAATACATACCCCGTTGGTTTGCCGCCACTGCCATGCATTACCACGATACCAATCTGTTTGGCATCAATTTGACCATTAGCACTGTGAATGCTTGCAACAAAAACAAAAAATGTGATTATTCTTAATAATTTATGAAGATTGAAAAACCATTTCATGATTTTGTACTCACACCCTATTTGACTAATGTGGCTGATAGCTAGTGAATGTTGCGCTCTTCAATCGCTTGCATAACGAGTAGGGGTATATTTTCTGCCCAGAGCTCGAAACAATAGGTAGTGATTATATTTATTGTGCAATTAACTTCCAATAAAACCCTTAAGGCCAGTGTAAATTGACACGGCAGTAGTACCTAGGGCAATTGCCATGCCACCATATTCATGCAGTTTTTTTATAGTTCCATAGACCGTACTTGGGGAGACTCGCCCTTCACCTAAACCCACTGCTATAGCTTTTAAAAGCGGATTAATCATGGCCGCCTTACGATGGCGTTGCTTGCTGGCAAACGCAACCCCGCCCAATAACATGCCGGTTAAAAAACTAAAGGCAATACTGGCGGAATACTCTAAAACCTCGCGCCATTCAAAAGTAGATTGTGGCCACACAGGGGTGTGATCAATTAAGCTTGTCATCCAACTCATACCAATCACTGAAGCAATCGCCAAAAAGACTACCCCCATAAACCAAGGGAATAAATTACGCTGGTAGGTTTTAAACAAAAAATACCCGAAAGGTAACGGTAAGATCATAGAAATAATTCTGAGATAAATAATCTTAGCATCATAGACAATCGTAATTAAGCTATGTGCAACTAGTATTAGCATCAATGGGATGATTAAATAAATAACAACATCTATAAATGATTTACCAAACCCTCTAGGCTCTGCATGTTTTTTTACTTGTTCATCGAGTAAGCTTTCTAATTCAGAAATTCGATGCTCGTAAGCTGCATGATTTGGAATATCTTCAAGCTGCTTTTCTAACTCGGCAACTTTAGCCATCATAGGCTTAAAGAGGTATAAATCGCGAGTACAGACTTTACATACAAATGCCTCTTCAGCAACTTCAGAAAGGCAATAAGGGCATTGCATTACTTATTAACCACCAAAGTTTGCACGGAGTTCGTTTCTCTGCCTTCGGTGTCTTTCACGGTAATTCGAATAGTATGGGTACCTGGAGGTACTTCTGCTTTTGGAAAATCAATACCCGTTGCTGAGATTGCATTCTTTAAGCGTGGCGTTAAATCAACAAAAGGTGACTTCATATAAATAACCTTCACCGAGCTAGGATCAATTTTATCTCCTCCGCGAGCTTCAAAAACCACTTTAAAGTCTAATGGTGAGCTGACTGGAGCCTCGGCCTCAGGCGAAGTCATTTTGACTGAAGGCCCACGTGAAATGCCACGGGTGGCAAGAACGCCAGTTGCCGGCGGTAAAGCTGCCTCTTTAGCAACGATGAGTGGCGCTGCCATTAAAGGGGCATAGCTTACCAAGAGAATTAACGGGGTCAGAATGCGCAGAAATGAATGCATGACGTTACGTCCTTTTCGGTGATGGTCTATTTCTTCTTGTTACCATAGTCTACCAAGAAATTAAGCCTTTCAAGTTTATCAAAGCTAAAATAAAACTACTTTTATGGAGGTTTATTCTTGCGCATTCTCACTATCTCAATTGGCCAAGTGGCTCCATTAGTTGGGGCACACCATCCTGACTTTACGGTGGTACCCTCAGCGATTAATAAATTACCAGTTAGCCAGATCGTTAACCCAAATCCTATTCGAGTAGGGCTGTTAGGGCTTGATGGCGATGAACAAGCTGACCTTACCGTGCATGGTGGCATCGATAAAGCTGTTTATGCCTATCCCAGTGAACACTATGATTTTTGGAATACGCTCTTAAGCCAAGAGAGCCAACAAACGATTGTTTTAAACCATGGTGCGCTCGGCGAAAATTTAACTATTACTGGCTTGCTTGAAACAGAGGTATATATTGGTGATCGCTGGCGTATTGGTGCTGTTGAACTTGCGGTGGTGAAATTACGTGAGCCCTGCTTTAAATTTAACAGTAAGATGGCATTTAAAGGTGCAGCTAAGGCGATGGTAAAGAATGCTTATTCTGGCTGGTATTTACGGGTGCTGACTGCTGGCTCAATACGAGCTGGTGATTTAATTGAAGTTATAGCTGGTCCCCGAGAAATTTCAATAGCACATCAAAATACCATTTAATACCCCTTAGAAATAAGTTCTTGAGTTTTATCTGGTTCAGGCTTAACTTTGCTACTGTTATCTTTATCTGGTACAGCTATTGAGCTGGTAGTTTCTTTTTGACACGCCAATAAAAATATTGCAAAAAATATAACTATTAATTTTATTAATTGTTCCACTTTTTTTCCTAATTACAATTTATACGCTGTAAGAAAAAACCCGCTCCGAAGAGCGGGTTTAAAGGTTTTATGAAAAACTCAACTATTTTAAGTTCCTGCTGTATCGATATCGCCACGTAAAGTTGGGTAACGAACATGATCGATTAATATCTGAATCTCTTTGTTTGGTGCGGAAGTAAAATAACTCACCACGAAAATCAGTGCAAAACCTAGAGGAATACCAAAAATACCCGCAGAAATCGGCAATATGCCCCACCATAATTCAACCGGCGCGGTTACATTGAAAACCGAACGTAACCAAGGTTGAGTGGTAGCCATATAGTAGAAGGTAATTCCCAGACCGCCGATCATGCCGGCAGCGGCTCCCCATTTTGTAGCGCGCTTCCAGAAAATACCCAGCACTAATGCTGGAAAGAAAGCAGCGGCTGCAAACGAGAACGCGGCAGAAACCAAGAAGAGAATATCTGCTGGCTTCTGTGCTGCTACATAAGCTGCCGCTAAAGCCACTATGACTAACAAGATTTTAGAAATTAAAACGCGTGTTGCTGCAGGCGCATTGGGATTAATCATCTTGTAGTACAAATCATGTGATAAGGCATTAGCAATTGTCAACAACAAACCATCTGCTGTTGAAAGTGCTGCTGCTAAACCACCTGCTGCAACCATTCCAGAAATTACATAAGGTAAGCCAGCGATTTCTGGTGTTGCCAACACAATGATGTCGCCACCAATTTTCATCTCGCCCAATTGTAAGATCCCGTCTTTATTAATATCTACAACTGATAGCAAAGCAGCATCGACTTTAGCCCATTGTCCAATCCACGCAGGCAGTTGATCGAATGGCGTTCCCACCAACACATTAAATACTTGATATTTCACTAAAACTGCTAAAGCTGGCGCCGTGAAATAGAGCAAGAAGATAAAGAACAGAGACCAAGAAACAGACTCACGTGCTTGCTTTACCGAAGGAGTGGTGTAATACCGCATCAAAATGTGCGGTAACGCAGCAGTGCCTACCATTAAACAAAAAATTAACGCTAGGAAATTTCTACGCGAGGTATCAAATGCAATTCGCGCCTTATCATCTCCATTTGGATCTCCAGCAAATTGCTGTGCTTGACGCGGCATACCAGCCAAAGGTTTAGTACCAGCTTCATTGGCTGCTTTGGCCTTGGTCCATACTTCTTTTGCCTTAGTAGCATCTGCTGGCACACTAGCCAAGGCCTTCTCAGCAGCTTGTACTTGATCGGCAGGGGCATTGGCTGCTTTTAAATCAGCTACTTTCTTCTCGGCATCTGCTTTATCGGCCACTAGCGCTGCTGGAATATCTTTTAACTTGGCAGCAAAAACATCTGCGCGCTCTTGATAAATAGCCCTGACCTGCAGTTCTTTTGGATCCTTCAATAAAACTTCTTCTTTAGCCGTAACTTTTTCAAGCTGGTAGCCGTATATCAGTTGTGGAATTGGGAAGCTAGTTTGCACAATTGACAACCAAATTACTGGAACCAGGTATGCAATGATCAAAATAATATATTGCGCTACTTGAGTCCAGGTTACAGCACGCATACCACCTAAGAATGAGCAGACTAAGATACCGCCCAGCCCCAAGAAGATACCTAATTCAAATGGTATTCCAGCCAAACGAGTTGTAATGAGCCCTACGCCATATATTTGCGCTACAACATAGGTAAATGAGCACAAGATAGCGGCAATAATCCCAAGAAAACGGCATAAATTACCCTCATAACGAGCGCCCAAAAAGTCGGGAATAGTAAATTGACCAAACTTACGCAGATAGGGCGCTAAAAATAAAGCCACTAAGCAATAACCGCCGGTCCAGCCCATGATGAATGCCAGGCCACCGTAACCAGTTAAATACAGCGTACCGGCCATGCCAATAAACGAGGCGGCTGACATCCAGTCTGCACCTGTAGCCATTCCGTTATAGAGGGCAGGTACTCTTCGCCCAGCCACATAGTATTCAGCTGGATCGCTGGTTCTGCTCATTACCCCAATGCCAGCATATAGCAATACCGTTGCTGCCAAAAACAAATAGCCGATCCAAGCACGGGAAAGGCCCATTTGCTCAGCCACAGCCAAAACCAATACAAAAGCAATGAAACCGCCCGTATACCAAGCGTAAATTTTATTTAATTGCTTTTTAAAGGCTACGTTGCTGCTAGCAGCAAACATCCCGCCAGTTCCTTTAGGTGTCGTTCCAGCCATGATTAATCCTCCTCAACTTCTGCGCAACCATACTCTTTGTCAAGATTATTCATATAGTGAGCATAATAAACAATAATTAACACATAAATTGCTTGTGCGCCTTGTGCGGCCACCCAGTAACTAAATGGCCAACCAAAAAATGTGAAATTTAAATCACGGGCAAAAAAACCTACTACGTAAGTCACAATAAACCAAATAGCTAGCAGAATCGACGTAATACGAAGATTTTTTTGCCAGTAAATACGATGCTGTTCTGTTAATTCCATAACAGGTTCTCCTTACATTAATTGCAACTTTTAAAATCAAAAAAGGTAAAAAAAATCTAAAAAACTAATTACCCAGTTAAGCCCGTTTCCCGCTCTAATTGCGCCGCAAATTTAGGTTCAAAGCCCTTCAAGTGAGTAATAATTTCAAGTGCCTTCTCAGGCCGATGACTATCTGCATAAACTCGTGCCATTTGATACCAAGCGTATGGGCTCATAGGCTGTAATTGGGTGTTTTTCTTTAAGGCCTTAAGCGCCTCATCTGGCCGATTTTGCTGGATTAAAACTAATCCAAGACCATACCATGCCAGATCTAACTTTTCATCTATGGCTATAGCCTTACGCATACTCAATGCGGCATCATCAATTTGGCCTAACTCTTCTTGCAAAAAGCCCAAGTTATACCAAGCTTGCGCTGGTGCATTGGCATTTAATACTACCTTTTTATACAATGCAATAGCGCCTAATTTATCTCCCATTTCAGTTTTGAGATAGGCTAGGCTAGATAAAACATAAGAATCATTAGGATATAAAATTAGCATTTCTTCAAATACATCCAAAGCTCTTTGTTTCATGCCAAGCGCAATTAATGCGAAAGCTCGCCACTTAAACATCTGCCAGCGCATATCTAAATTCATTTACAACCCTGCATGTCAACTGAAATACAATGCTCAATTTTTGCCAAGGTAACTGCTATGTATAAAACAGCCACGATGCAGAATGCAACAAAAGGGATTTGCGAATCATGAATTTTTTTTGGTGCAATTAGTCTTCCCAATTTAATCCAAGGACGATTGACGACTTGAAATAGCTGATAAAACAAATTTGTTGAGCGGCCTTGTCCAGAAAATACAAACAATAAACCTTGACCAGCTAGAGCTAACCCACCGATATAAAGTATTAATTGAGAAATATTCAAAAATTCAAGCACAAAAATTAAATACCTTTATAAAATTTTCTTAATAGTAATGAATATAAACGCTTATTGACCCACTTAATAACATGCTTAATAAGTATTTTCCCTTATAAATACATGGGTTTTTAGAGCTATTAACTCAAAATAACTAGGTTTTTGGGATCCAGCGGGCGTCGATTGATAGTTTCAGTAAGTCTTGCCATGTTTTTGCCTCTTTTTTGAGGGCTGGCCATATACATAAAAGTAATTCAACAGTTGCAAAAGTATCCGCAGCAGCTCAAGTTATTCATTAAACTTACTGGGGGGGTAAGTGAACTCAAGGTTGCTGCCAGCCCAGCACTAAAAGCATAGCGAAATAACCGATTACATAGCCCACAATGACATGCCAACCGGCTTTAACCCATTGCACTGCTGAGCGCGCCTGCGGGAAAATACTAGCTAGGGCAACCCCAGCAGACGAACCAAACCAGATCATTGACCCACCAAAACCAACCGCATAGGCTAAGAAGCCCCAATCGTAGCCATCCTGACGAATTGCTAAAGCCGTCAAGGGTATATTGTCAAAAACAGCGCTCAAAAACCCAAGCCCAAAGGTTGACATTGCCGAGGGCGGTGGGAGTTGCTCAACTGGCATCATCGAGGCAGCCAACACTAAAGATAATAAGAAAATAGCGCCACGAGTAGCGCCTTTTAATTCTCCCCAGTCTGGTTTGCTAATCGGAATAGCTACCAATATTGCTATCCAAACTGCGCTACCAATGACCGGAAACGCCGCCAAAAAGGAGGGGAAAAAAATATTACATAAAACGTTAGCTGAAATAGCAGAAATTAGAATTAATACAATTGCGGACAATCTACCCCATTGAATTTTTAATCCTGCGGGAGGATTTTTTTGAATGGGATAAAAAGCCTGTTGTTGGCGAGCAGCAAAATACCCGAAGAACAATAAAGCAGTAAATGCGCCCACATAGGCAGGTAAGACCTCTAGCGGAGATTTACCTGCAATCCAAATCATGGTTGTAGTGGTGTCGCCAACGACGCTACCTGAGCCGCCAGCATTTGAAGCTGCAACAATCGCTGCTAAATAACCAATATGTAATTTTTTATGAAACACGCTCGCGGCAATAGTGCCGCCAATTAAAGCTGCAGCAATATTGTCTAAAAAAGCAGACAGCACAAAAATAATTACCAATAAAACAAACCCGCCCTTCCAGTCGTTTGGAAGGTATTTTGGTAAAAGCTCGGGTAAATGGCTACGCTCAAACTTCTTGGCCAAGAGCGCAAACCCTAGCAATAAACCAAAGAGGTTTGCAATAGTTACCCATTCGTGACCCAAATGTAGCGCCAAGCCCTTAAGACCAGGGCCCTCTTGGAAGGTTGAGAATATAACTTTATAAATTGAAATTGTCACCATACCAATTACTGCGACCCGAAGGGTATGGTGATGAAGGAGCGCTACCCCAACTAGGGTAAAACCAAAAAAAATGAATTCAAGAGGAATGGTTAGCATTAAAAAGAATCAATTTAAAAATAGGTAGCTAAATATTAGGCAATTCTTTTAAGTCCATATTTGAAACGCTGCGCGTTCTCAACATAATGACGCGCAATGTATTCAAGCTTCACTAATTGCTCGGGGGGGATCGACTTAACTGCTTTAGCTGGTGAGCCCAAAATCATCGAGCCATCTGGAAATTCCTTGCCCTCAGTAACTAAGGCGCCCGCCCCCACTAAACAATGTTTACCAATCTTAGCACCATTCAAAATTATTGCACCAATGCCAATCAAGCTTCCTTCACCAATCGTACAACCATGTAGCATCACTTTATGGCCAATCGAAACCCGTTTTTCAAGGGTCAAGGGGAAACCTAGGTCGGAATGTAGCACAGAGGCGTCTTGAATATTGACCTCTTCACCAATTTCGACTAATTCGTTATCGCCCCTAATCACGACTTGTGGCCAAATATTGGCATGCTTGCCTAAACGGACATTGCCAATAACTTCAGCACTTTCAGCTACCCAAGCTCCCTCTGCCAATTGGGGTCGAATGCCATCGAGTTCATAAATTGCCATAATTTCTTAATGTTTTATTAAATTGAGTAGAATTTACTCTTGTGATTATTTCATAACCATTGAAAAGGCTAAAGATGAAAAAGCGATTGCTCCTTTGTATTACAACCCTTGGCTTTATTAGTGCTTTTATTCCCGTTGCTCAGGCCCAAGAAAAGGTAGCGGTTTTAAGTACCCAAGAATTTATGGCAAGTTGCAAAAGTCCAGCTAGTAGCGAGGCACGTAATTTTTGTTTAGGCTATGCAACAGGTCTTTACGATACTTATTTAGTTACCCGACATCCCAGTATCGCCAAACCTTTTATTTGTGTCAAGCAACCAGGGCCCACGCGAGATACTGTGATTAGCGACTTTATTAAATGGGCCGAAGCCAAGCCGGCACTACTTAGCAGCCCTGCGGCCGATAGTGCTCTGCGCTATTTAGCTGAGCGCTTTCCTTGCCCCGCTTAATGATTAAGACCAATTTTGAGGACTAAAACCATGAATACAATGAAAAAATTAATCGCTATAGTGAGCATTATTACTTCTGTAAGCTTTGTAACCACAGGCTGCTCAAACATGAGTAGCTCTCAGCAAAGTACTTTATCTGGGGGTGCAATTGGCGCTGCTGCCGGTGCGATTGGTACCGCAGCCTTAGGAGGTGCAGCAATTTGGGGTGCAGTAGGTGGCGCTGCCGTTGGTGCAGCTGGCGGCTATGCATATGACAAATACGAGAAAGATAAGCAAGCCAACAACCAAGCACAATATAACCAAGGCTATAGTGCTGGGCAAAAGGCAAGCTCTGGTTCTAGCTCAACCCCCAAATAAATTGCTATGTGTTGAGTAATTGGGTAGATATTTGAATCTGCCCTGCTAAGGCTAAATGCACTGGGCACTTATTGGCTATTTCCAATAGCCGTGCCCGCTGCTCTGCATCCAAGTCGCCAATGAGTTCAATGGTTCGCTCAAAATGTTCAATTTGATTGGCGCGGCTGATATCAACAGTAACAATAGCATTACTCAAAGGCCATTCTTTTCTTTGCGCGTACATTTTAAGGGTAATGCCAGTACAAGAGCCCAAAGCGGCTGCCAAAAGCTCATGGGGTGATGGCCCAGAATTGGCACCGCCAAGTTTGGTACTCACATCGGCTACAAATTGATGCTCCTCTGCGCTAATTTTTTGTTGCAACGGTGCTGCGCCAAACTGCGTGATAACTTGGTTCATGCTGACTCCTATTGATGCTTAACTTAAAAGCATGTGATTCATGCGCTTTACAAAACCAGCGGGATCATTTAATTGCCCACCTTCGGCAAGCATAGCCTGATCAAATAAAAGATAGGCCCACTCATCAAACTGTTTGTCGTCAGACTTTAATTTACGCAATAGAGGATGTTCGGGATTAATTTCTAAAATTGGTTTTGTTTCGGGGGCCTGTTGACCGGCAGCTTTTAGCATCCGCAATAAATTACCAGATAATTCATTATCATCAGCTACTAAACACGCGGGCGAATCAGTTAAACGAAAAGTTATACGCACATCTTTTACTTTATCTGCTAAAGTTTTTTTCATGCGCTCGAGTAGCTCCTTGAATTCTTTTTCGGTTGCCTCTTGTGCGGTCTTTTCAGGTTTATCTGCCAACTCGCCTAAATCGAGATCGCCTTTTGCTACCGAAACCAGCATCTTGCCATCAAGTTCGGTAAAGAATGAAAGCATCCATTCATCAACTCGATCACACAACAAGAGAACTTCAACTCCTTTTTTACGGAAAATTTCTAAGTGGGGGCTATTTTTTGCAGCATTAAAAGAATCACCCGTAACGTAATAGATTTTTTCTTGTCCAGGCTTCATGCGGGCAATATAGTCGGCTAAAGAAACTATTTGCTCTGGCAAATCAGTGTGGGTACTAGCAAAACGCAATAATTTTAAGATACGCTCTTGATTAGTTTGATCTTCTCCAACCCCCTCTTTCAGAGCTTGGCCAAAGGCCTTCCAGAAGGTGCGATATTTTTCACGCCTTACTTCATCTTCGCTGTTAGCTAGATCTTCTAACATCGAAAGCACGCGCTTAGTCGAGCTTTCGCGAATCACTTTCACGTCACGTGATTCTTGCAAAATTTCACGTGACACATTTAAAGGTAGATCGGCAGTGTCAATCACGCCCGTCACAAAACGTAAATAGGTCGGAATTAATTGCTCGGCATCATCCATAATGAATACCCGTTTAACATAGAGCTTAATGCCTCCGCGTTTATTGCGATCCCATAAATCGAATGGTGCATGTGCTGGAATAAATAATAATTGGGTAAATTCACTACGCCCCTCTACTCGATTATGCGAATAGCATAAAGGGTTTTCATAATCATGCGACAAATTTTTATAAAATTCATCGTATTGTTCAACGCTAACTTCAGACTTTGGTCTAGCCCATAAAGCGCTAGCTTGATTAATGCTTTCGTACTCTTCTTTTAATACTTGTTCTTTCTTTTCTTCATCCCATTCCTCTTTGCGCATTTCGATTGGCAAAGAAATATGATCAGAATAACGTCGTACGATCGACTTTAGACCATAAGAGGTGAGTAACTCATCCTCACCTTCACGCAAATGCATGATAATAGCCGTACCACGTTGTGGGCGATCGATAGTTTCTACTGTAAAGTCGCCTGAACCGTCTGATTCCCAACGCACACCATCACTTGCTGGTAAGCCCGCACGGCGTGTTTCAACCGTAATACGATCAGCAACGATAAAGGCTGAATAAAAACCAACTCCAAATTGGCCAATTAGCGCCGCATCTTTCTGCTGATCACCTGAGAGTTTGGAGAAAAATTCTTTTGTACCAGATTTAGCGATCGTGCCTAAATTTGAGATCACCTCTTCTCGGCTCATGCCAATGCCATTATCAACAATAGTAATAGTGCGCGCGGCCTTATCAAAGGTAATTTTGATATTTAGGTCGGGTTGATTCTCATACCAATCGGCGTGGGTCATCGCTTCATAGCGCAATTTATCAGCAGCATCTGAGGCATTAGAAATCAGTTCACGCAAAAAGATTTCTTTGTTTGAGTACAAAGAATGAATCATTAATTGCAGCAGTTGCTTAACTTCGGCTTGAAATCCTAAGGTTTCTTTTTGAATACTGGTCATTACTCTATCCTCGATTACATTTAGATTATTACTGGTAAATGGTGCCAAGTAAGCTGTTGGCATAAGCTGTTGTTGGCAGATGTTGTTGTCAGAAGCTGCTCTATCATCCGCTTAGATGGGGTTCCTATGCGAATTTTCAAGAGGCTAGCCTTAATAATTGCTAAAAATGCCTAAAGTGCAAGCTGTACTGGTTTATTTTCCTAATATTTTAAGGGTATTAGGCTAAAACCAATTTTTACATTTAGCGCTGTTAAGATGCCACGATGAACTTTACTCCCACCGAACTCGGCGCCAGCATTCTTTTTTTAATTGCTGTGACTCACACATTTTGTACTGCCTATTTTGAAAAACTAGCCGTGCATTCTAAACGCCATTCTGGACTATTTCACATGCTGGGCGAAGTTGAAATTGTCTTTGGGTTATGGGCAGCCGTATTAATTCTATTTATTTGGGCAATTGATGGTTTCACTAGTGCAAAACAATATTTAAATGAGCGAGACTACACCGAACCCATGTTCGTTTTTGCGATTATGATCGTCGCTGGTAGTAAACCAATACTTGATATTGCCAACCAAATTTTAAATTGGTTGAGCCAATTAGGACATCGTCTTCTTCGGGTTGAACCAAGTATGGCCCTGTATTTCTTAACCTTAAGTATTACGCCTTTGCTGGGATCATTAATTACCGAGCCTGCTGCGATGACTCTTGGGGCATTTTTATTGCGTGATTTAGTCTATCGACATCGTCCATCAATCCCATTTATGTTTGCGACGCTTGGGGTATTGTTTGTAAATATCTCAATTGGTGGCACCCTAACTAATTTTGCTGCACCACCTGTATTGATGGTTGCCAATACCTGGCAATGGGATAACGCCTTTATGTTGAGTCATTTTGGTATTAAATCTTCTATAGCTATCTTTATTAATACGTTGATTGTGAGTGTGTTATTTCATAAAAATTTAGTGCTTCTTGAATTAGAACGCTTAAAGCAGCCAAACCAAACTGGTCAGATGCGTAATCGAACACCGCTTAGTGTTACCCTAATTCATTTATTTTTTCTGTGCGCAATTGTCTTAGTAGCGCATGATCCCGTCATTTTTATTTGGCTCTTATTATTTTTTATTGGCTATACCGTTGCCTACCCGAAGCACCAAAACCCCTTAATTTTGCGTGAAGCCTTATTGGTTGGCTTCTTCTTGGCAGGTCTAGTGGTCTTAGGAAAATTACAGGCCTGGTGGCTGCAACCACTTTTAACCCAAATGAGTCCCAATGCTGTTTTCTATGGGAGCCTAGCCTTAACAGCTATTACTGATAATGCAGCGCTAACTTATTTGGGCTCTTTAGTCGCTGGTACCTCTGCTGAATTTAAGCTTGCCTTAGTCAGTGGCGCAGTTGCGGGTGGTGGCTTAACTGTAATTGCCAATGCCCCTAACCCTGCTGGAATTGCGATTTTGCGTTCTTACTTCCCCAATATGGCAGTTTCAGCCAGTTATCTTTTGCTTGCCGCTCTACCGCCAACGTTTATCGCCATTCTGGCTTACCGTCTGTTCTAGCTTGTTTGGCCTATTTACCTTAAAATCCGAGCTTCGCCCCCAGTTATAAACCTGAGAACGGCATATGAAAAAGCTTTATATCAAAACTTTTGGCTGTCAAATGAACGAGTATGACTCGAACAAAATGGCCGACCTCCTCCATGCTTCTGAAGGCATGGAAACTACCCTCGATTTAGAGCAAGCTGATGTCGTACTATTAAACACTTGCTCGATACGCGAAAAAGCCCAAGATAAAGTGTTTTCCGATTTAGGTCGCTTAAGAGAGCTTAAAAAATCTAAGCCTGAATTATTAATTGGCGTAGGCGGCTGCGTGGCAAGCCAAGAGGGACGGCAAATTATTAATCGTGCGCCCCATGTTGATGTTGTCTTTGGGCCGCAAACCTTGCATCGCCTATCAGACTTATTTGCTCAACGCCTACTTACGGGCACCTCGCAAGTTGACATTTCTTTTCCTGAAATTGAAAAATTTGATCATCTACCGGTCTCTCGTCAAACTCGAGGTTCGGCCTATGTTTCGATTATGGAAGGCTGTTCAAAGTATTGTAGTTACTGTGTCGTTCCCTATACACGAGGTGAAGAGGTTTCACGGCCATTAGATGATGTGCTGGCTGAAATTGCTGGCTTGGCCTCTCAGGGAGTGAAAGAAATCGTCTTACTAGGTCAAAATGTGAATGCCTATCAAGGCAAATTAAGTGACTCAAATGCATTGGCCGACTTTGCTCATTTAATTGAGTATGTTGCTGAAATTCCAGGAGTTGAACGAATTCGTTTTACAACTAGCCACCCAAAAGAATTTAGTCAGCGCTTAATTGATGTTTATGACCGAGTTCCGCAGCTCGTGAGTCACCTGCACCTACCCGTGCAGCATGCATCTGATACTATTTTGGCGGCAATGAAACGGGGCTACACTGCCCTTGAATTTAAAAGCATCATTCGCCGCATGCGATTGATACGCCCCAACCTGACCTTATCAAGTGATTTCATTGTCGGTTTTCCAGGTGAAACTGAAGCCGACTTTGAGAAGTTATTGAAAATGGTAGAAGAATTGCAATTTGATAATAGTTTCTGCTTTATTTTTAGTCCTCGACCTGGCACGCCAGCAGCTAACTTGCCCGATGAGACGACCCATGAGGTTAAGCTTAATCGTCTACAAAAATTATTAGCTTTATTAGATTCACAAGCCAAAACAATTAGTCAGGCTATGTTGGGTCAAGAAGAAATCATCTTAATTGAAGGCTTAGCAAAAGATGGTTTAAATTTACAAGGTCGCGCCGAAAATAATCGTGTCGTTCATCTACCCAGACCTGCAGTTGATTCTGAGGTTTTAATTGGCTCAATGCAAGCTGTGCGCATTACTGAAGTATTAGCTCATACCTTACGTGGTGAATTGGTTTATGTTGAAGCTGCCTAAAATTGAAATTCAATATGCGAGTGCTAATCTCGAAGAAAAAATACAAGCACTCGTTACACCAAAAAAAATTCGGCAATGGGTTTTGATGGTCTTAAGTAATTTACTAGGTGAAATAACGGTGCGCTTTGTTAATCAAGCGGAAAGTAAGGCATTAAATCAAAATTTTCGCCAACGCGATAAAGCTACTAATGTGTTGACGTTTACCTATACCGATGATGGCCAAGGAAAACCCAAAATAAATCATCGCCTACAGGCGGATATTGTGATTTGCTGGCCAGTTGTTCTTGCCGAGGCGCGAGCGCAAAGTAAATCGTCTGAAGCCCATTTAGCTCATCTAGTCCTGCATGGTTGTTTGCATGCGCGCGGGTTTGACCATGAAAAACCTCAAGCAGCAAAAAAAATGGAAGTTTTAGAAGTTGCAGCCCTCAAAATGCTTGGCTACCCGAATCCCTATTAGATAATTAAACTATGTCAGATCCCCAAAAAACCCTACTTGAGCGTTTAAGCGTATTTCTTAGCCCCGAACCTAGCTCACCTGCCGAGCAGCGGCGCGACCTCATTAATACCCTTCGTGAAGCCCAAACTGAGGGGCTTATTAATGCTGATGCGCTAGCCATGATTGAGGGAGTTTTTCAAGTTGGCGAATTATGTGCCCGTGATATTTTGGTGCCTCGAGCACAGCTTGATTGGATTGATGCCAACCTGCCAATTACCCAAATTATTACCGAAGTTATTGCAGCTGCGCATTCACGTTTCCCTGTTTTTGAAGGAAGTCGCGACAAAGTCATTGGCATCTTGTTGGCTAAAGATCTTTTACGCTATTCTGCAGATGCTGATTTTCAATTACGTGATTGGCTTCGTCCAGCAGTTTTTATTCCCGAATCAAAACGCCTTAGCGTACTACTGCGCGATTTTCGCGATAACCGTAATCATATTGCTGTGGTAGTCGATGAGTATGGTGGCATTGCTGGCATTATTACAATTGAGGATGTACTAGAACAAATTGTGGGCGACATTGAAGATGAATTTGATATTGATGAAGATGCTGATAACATTATTTCGCTTGACAATAACACTATGCGAATTAAAGGCATTACTGAACTTGAGCAAGTTAATACGGCCCTCCAATCTCAATTTCACTTAGAGAATATCGAAACTATTGGAGGTTTTATTTCGCAGTATTTAGGGCGGGTACCAAAATTAGGGGAAAAATTAAATATAGCGGGTATTGAATTTGAAATTCAACGGGCTGATTCACGGCAAATACATATTCTGATTGCCCGCCGCCTAACTACCGAGGTTTAATTGATTAAAGTCACCATGTTGCGTGCTCTATTGTGTGCCGTAGTGAGTGGCATTGTAATTGCACTGCTAGCCGAGGCCCCTTATGGCGGCTGGTGGCAAATTTTAGCTTTAAGTACTTTCTGGTTTTCCCTAAATAGCCTACAGATACGATCAGGCCGAAATTATTTCACTTTAGGGGTGAGTTTTGGTTTGGCTTATTTTATTTGTAGTTTGTGGTGGATTTATATTAGCTTGCATGACGTGGGTGGTTTAAGTTGGCCTCTTGCTGGCTTTGGCGTATTTGCTCTTTCTGCCTATCTGAGTTTATTTTTTGGCGTAGCTGCTCTTCTTGCGCACTACCTTACCCAAACTTGTAGTTCATCTGGTACACCTCTATTGCTGAATGCACTTTTATTTGCTAGCGCCTGGGCAGCCCTAGAATTTTTACGGGGCCTACTGTTTACAGGCTTTCCTTGGAGTGGTTTCGCTGAAAGTCAGGTGAATGGACCATTTGGAGTAATTGCACCTTGGTTTGGTGCTAGCGCTATTACTTTTGCAGTTTTTGCAATTTCATACCTCATTGCAAATTTAAGCAATTCCTTTTTGAAAATGACTGGCTTAATGGTTGGCGCAGTAGTGTGCTGTCAAATTCTGGGCTTTTGGCAGTTCACCCAAGCGTATGAAAAACCGATTTCAGTGCGCTTAATACAAGGTAATTTTCCCCAAACCCAGCATTTTAATCCGCCTGCAATATTGCGCCAGATTCAACTGTATCTTGCTTCGATTGAAGAAAAAGCGGCTAATTTAATTGTTATTCCTGAAACAGCTTTTCCTTGGCCCCAAAATCAATTACCAAGTGGTGCCATAGAACAATTGCAAGCATTTTCACAAGCTAGCGCTAGTAATTTATTAATTGGGGTGGTTGGCCAAATTGAGACGACTAATAATAAAAACTTGTTTACTAATCGGGCGCTGGGCTTCAATCAAAATCAGGCTAATTATGTCTACGATAAGTCACATCTTGTACCGTTTGGTGAATTCATTCCGTACGGATTTCAATGGTTTGTAGATGAATTTAAAATTCCTTTAAGTAATTTTGGTCGTGGCGCAGTAAATCAAGCACCTTTTTTAATTCTCCGAGCCAATTCAAAACCACTCGGTGCGGCCATCACGATCTGCTATGAAGATGTGTTTGGTGGGGAGTTGGCTGCGCGCCTTAGAAACGCTACTGAGCCAATTAACCTGCTGGTCAATATGACTAATTTAGTTTGGTTTGGTCATTCTCAGGCGCCCACTCAGCAACTTCGCCTCTCACAATTACGCTCGCTAGAAACAGGTTTGCCCAGTATTCGCGCCACTAATACTGGCATTACAGCGGTGATCGGTGCAAATGGTCAAGTGCTAGGTCAACTTGATCAATTCACCCGCAGTGAATTAAATCTGCAAGTGCAAGCCTACTCGGGCAAAACGCCATATGTTAGGTGGGGAGATCTGCCGATCTTGACCTTTTGTGGCGTCTTGATTCTTTTTGGGCTTTGGCGCAAGTCAAAACAACTGATTTCTTAGCTAAATTTGCTTGGGCGGTTAAAATCAAGCCCTTAGCTAGGTCAATGATGTTAACTTTTTGATGCTTACTTTTCAACAAATTATTCTTCAGCTCCAGGAATACTGGGATCAGCAGGGCTGTGCCTTGTTGCAGCCTATTGACCTTGAGGTAGGCGCGGGCACTTCGCATACCGCTACTTTCCTGCGCGCCATTGGGCCAGAGCCATGGAAAGCAGCCTATGTTCAGCCCTCACGTAGACCAAAGGATGGACGCTACGGTGAAAATCCCAATCGGTTACAACACTACTATCAATTTCAAGTGGTCTTAAAGCCAGCGCCCGATAATATTTTGGATTTGTATTTAGGCTCACTTAAAGCGCTGGGACTTGATTTGCAAAAAAATGATGTGCGTTTTGTTGAGGATGACTGGGAAAACCCCACCTTAGGTGCATGGGGCTTAGGTTGGGAAGTTTGGCTTAATGGCATGGAGGTGACACAATTTACCTATTTTCAGCAAGTCGGTGGCCTTGATTGCAAACCTGTATTAGGCGAGATTACCTATGGTATTGAGCGTTTAGCAATGTATATTCAAAATTGCTCTAATGTGTTTGATTTAGTTTGGACAACCGACTTAAGTTATGGCGACGTTTACCATCAAAATGAAGTTGAGCAATCTTGCTATAACTTTGAACAAGCTAATACTGAATTATTGTTTGAGCATTTTGCCAACTATGAAAATGAAGCGAAACGCTTAATTGAAGTGCCCTTAGCGTTACCCGCCTATGAAATGGTTTTAAAAGCAGCCCACACTTTTAATCTTTTAGATGCTCGAGGGGCTATTTCTGTTACCGAGCGAGCTACTTACATTGGACGCATTCGGCATTTATCGCGTGCAGTAGCGCTGGCTTATTATGAAGCACGGGAAAAATTGGGCTTTCCAATGGGTCAAGCGCATAAAAAATAATGTCGGCACAAAACGCTACTTTCATCTTAGAAGTCTTTACTGAAGAATTACCGCCAAAGTCATTACGCAAACTGGGCGAATCTTTCGGCGCAGCGATTTTTACATCTCTACAACAGGCCCAATTATTGAGCCCTCACTCAAAGGCTCTTAGCTTTGCAAGCCCTCGACGGCTAGCAGTACAAATTGATGGCGTTTTCAATCAAGCGCCTAATTATCCAGTTCGTGAAAAATTATTACCCGTTAGCATAGCCTATGATGCTGCAGGCAAACCCAGTGCACCCCTCCTAAAAAAATTAGCCTCATTAGGATGCGCCGAGATTGATCTCAATACCCTAGAGCGATCGGGTGATGGTAAAAATGAAGCGCTATATTTAAATCTGATCGCAAGTGGTGCGCAATTAACAGCAACCCTGCAAATAGCGCTTGAATCTGCTTTACAGCAATTACCGATTGCGAAAATGATGCACTATCAGGTCATACAAAAGGATGGCTCTTTGAAAGAGGTGGCATTTGCAAGGCCAGCCCACCATATTCTTGCTCTACATGGCAAATTACCTCTTCACATTACAGCATTGGGAATCGAAGCAGGCCAGCAAACGGAAGGCCACCGTTTTCTTTCTTCAGGTATTTTGCAAGTATCTACGGCTGACGAGTATGAACAGTTACTGGAAACTAAAGGTAAGGTCATAGCAAATTTCGATCGGCGACGTACCCTCATTCATGATGCCCTAATTAAAACCGCTGGTGATGACCAAGTATTGATGCCTGCTGCACTTTTAGATGAAGTGACAGCGCTGGTTGAGTGGCCAGCGATTTATAGCTGCGAATTTGACCCAGAATTTTTAGAAATTCCGCAAGAATGCCTGATCTTAACTATGCAAACCAACCAAAAATATTTTGCCTTAACTGATCAAGCTGGAAAATTACGTAATCGCTTTTTAGTGGTTTCTAATCTTGAAACAGATGCCCCTCAAGCCATTATTGCAGGCAATGAGCGGGTGATACGGCCACGCTTAGCTGATGCACGTTTCTTTTTTAAACAAGATCAAAAACGTACCTTACATTCTCGTCTAAATGACCTAAGCAAAGTTGTTTATCAAAACCAGCTTGGCAGTCAACTTGATCGCGTCCATCGAGTGCAAGCAATTGCCCTGCAGATTGCCGATGCCCTCAAATTACAGGGCCTCACCATCAATACTGAATGGCTTGCTCGTGCTGCAGAAATTGCCAAAGCAGATTTGCTTACCGAAATGGTTGGCGAATTTCCTGAGTTACAAGGTATTATGGGTCGTTATTACGCTACCCTCGATGGCGAAGTATCAGATGTAGCGGCTACTTGTAGCGAGCATTACCACCCCCGTTTTGCCGGTGACTCACTACCCTTAACCTTAACTAGTAGCATCTTGGCTTTAGCTGACAAATTAGAAACCGTAGTTGGTATTTGGGGTATCGGGCTCGCACCTACAGGCGATAAAGACCCTTATGCTTTAAGGCGACAGGCTCTAGGCATTTGCCGTCTATTGGTAGAAAAAAAATTGGCCCTCAATTTACCAGAGCAAATTGATTTTGCACGAAGTCAATTTAAGCAAACTGGCGTGGCGCAAAAAGCAAATACTACTGAAATTTATCAATTTATATCAGAACGTTTTCGTAGTTACTTACGAGATCCTTCTGAACTTGCTAGTGCTTTTACAGCCGCTGAAATTGAAGCGGTCTTAAGTCAAACGCCGCCTTATTTTAATGATGTCATTGAGCGCTTACTAGCTTTGCGCGAATTCAATGCTTTACCAGAAGCGGCCCAACTTGCCGCAGCCAACAAACGAATTAGTAACATCTTGAAAAAAACCAGCACCGTAATACCTGCTTCTTATTCACCAAAATTACTTGTTCTTCCTGCGGAACTAGCTCTTGTAAAAATCTTGGAGACTACTAGCCCACAACTCGATTTAGCTTATCAACAAGGGCAATTTGTTGTTTGCTTAGAAATTTTAGTTGCCCTTGCGCAACCGATTGATCAATTTTTTGCCGATGTAATGGTGATGGATCCTCAGCCAGAGCTTAGGGATAACCGCTTAGCCCTCTTGCAACAATTACATCAAAAAATGAATTTGATCGCCGATCTCGGCAAGCTAGCATGAGTCAAAACGCGCTTAAATTAATCATCCTTGATCGAGATGGCGTGATTAATGCAGACCGTGATGATTACGTAAAATCGGTTGAAGAATGGCAGCCTCTTCCTGGTAGCTTAGAGGCGCTTGCTCTACTTACGCAAGCTGGCTATCGAATTGCGCTTGCCACTAATCAATCTGGAATTGCCCGTGGTTTTTATACCCTACATGACTTGCATGCAATGCATCAGAAAATGGCTGATCTACTTACCCCGCTAGGCGGCAGGATTGATAGTATTTTCTTTTGCCCTCATGTTGATGCCGATCAATGTAAGTGCCGCAAACCCTTACCAGGGATGTACTTGGAAATTGCTGCTCGTTATTTAGGGTCTTGTGAAGGGGCAAGCGAGCATATATTAAGTGGCGTACATGTCGTAGGAGATTCTCTACGCGATCTCTTACCCGCAAGTACTTTGGGTGCGCAGTTAAACTTGGTGCTCACCGGCAAAGGGAAACTTACACTTGAACATGGTGGACTACCTTTGCACACTGCAATTTATGAAAATTTACTTGCCTTTACTCAACAGCACTTAAGGCAAGCATGATTTGGCTTAAATCAACTGCTTTCTTTATTTTTTTACTTTTCTTTACACTTTTTTTTGGTGGCTTGTGTCTGCTTATTTTTCCTTTCATGACCATTTATAAGCGCTATCAATTTGTTAGCAAATGGAATGATCTTGTTTTAGTTATACTAGAACATGTTTGTGGTATTCGTTATGAAATTAAAGGTATGGAGCATGTCACTGATTCTCTTGATTTGCCTGTAGTGATTTTAAGTAAGCATCAATCAGCTTTTGAGACTATCGCCTTTATTTCTATTTTTCCAAAACATTTATGCTTTGTTTTTAAACGCGAACTACTCTGGCTACCTTTCTTTGGTTGGGCTCTAGGCATGCTCAATATGATTCATATCAACCGCTCTAATCGTGAAACTGCTGCTATTTCGGTTGCCAATCAAGGTCGACAACGCCTGCGGGATGGTAATTGGATTTTAATTTTCCCTGAGGGCACACGAACACCAACTGGCTCGCATCGCCCCTACCGTAAAGGTGGAGCGCGTTTAGCCGTGGCTACCAATGCCAGCGTTATTCCTGTAGCTCACAATAGTGGTCGAACATGGCCACGAAATAGTTTTTTAAAATATCCAGGTTTAGTAACAATTTCTATTGGGCCGTTAATTTCTTCGGCAGGAAAAACGGGAGATCAACTAAATACTGAAGTTGAAAATTGGATTGAAACTGAAATGCAGCAAATTGATCCAAGCGCCTATAAGAAATCATAATTATGCTGATTAAGGTAAGATCAGCTCATTAATTTTCAAATAGGGTAGTTAAGATGTTTGCGCTAAGCTGCTCGCCCATTCTATGTAGCGAACTACTGGAATATCTTGAGCACGTAATTTTAATTCTGCATCACTTAATGCTAAGCGCTCAAGATAGCTTTGTAAATTAGTGCGCAGCATCTTGCGGCGCTGTGAAAATGCAGCGGCAACAATTTTTTCTAAAGCCCGCCACTCATGCTGATTTAAAGAAAAATGACTGCGGGGAATCATGCGCACTACAGCTG
>Ga0208942_1000209_pt1 | contig 26229 bp, 31 predicted proteins | sample GreLakmeSU08MSRF_FD_187704 | JGI IMG/M metagenome (GOLD analysis project Ga0208942, IMG submission 187704) | Freshwater lentic microbial communities from great Laurentian Lakes, MI, USA - Great Lakes metaG SU08MSRF (SPAdes) | ecosystem: Environmental > Aquatic > Freshwater > Lake | place: Great... | reverse complement strand
TTGTTTTTATATAAAATATTAATATATTTGTAAAAACTAAACAGATATATTATGTCAGATGAAATTAAATGTGCATGTGGAAAAACTCAAAACCCTGATGGTTTTTGTGATGGCTCTCATAAATGCAGTAATGAAGATCAAGTAATATTTAAAGAAACAAAAATTTATTCTTTTGGAGATATCTTAGTAGGATTAAATACTGAAGAATTACCAGAAGGTGCTGAATTAGAAGTAAAACAAAAATTTTCTGAGATTACAGAAATTTTAAAAAGTACTTATACAATGTCAACACAATCTCCAGTTAAAAGTTTATTGTTTGATCATGCAGTAGGAGAAATACTAAATGCTCAAATGTCTGTTGTTAAATTATTAAAACTATAAATATGAATCCATTTAAAACATTAAGAGGAAGAAGAATACTTATTGAAGTACCTGTTAAAAAAGAATCAGTAATTACATTGTCTGAAAAAGATCAAGATGCTTTAATGTATGAAGCAATGAAACAATGGAATAAACTTACTGTATATGCTATAGGTGATAAAGTAGAAGAAATTGCTGTTGGAGATTTAGTATATATTCCTGTTGCACAATTAGAACATGCAGAAAAAGTTGACATTGATGGCAGTGTTAAACTAATGTTTAATGAAATGGATATAGCAATAATATGGTAAATATAACAGATGATAATCCGTATTTTTCAGAAAGAACAAGTACTGATAAAATTAACTCTAAAGAATTATCTAAAAAAGATATAGATAAAAGAATTACAAATAGTTTAGATTCAGAACATAATAAAAATTATGTTCATGATTTTAGAAAAGATATTCCACCATTTGAATCACGTCCTAAATACTATGGTGGAAAAGATTCAACATATGAAGTTTTTAATGTGTTAGAAGCCTGGAAGTTAGATAAAGATTTTTACTTAGGAAATGTAATAAAATATTTAGCTAGAGCCGGTAAAAAAACTTTTAACAATAAAGAAGATTTAGAAAAAGCATTAGTATATTTACAACGTAGAATTGACACCTTATGAATTATTTAATAATGTTATTAATTTTAAGCATAGCATGTTTGTTATGGATTATAGGAAGTTCTTTTAGAGGCCCTGTATACAATAGTATTAAAGATGCTTATGAACTAGACCATCAAGGTGAAGCTATTGGTTCATATTTTATTGTTGCTTCACTTCTTTTAATTTTCTTTGCTGGATCTTTTCTATAATTTTTTTGTTTTTATTAATAAATTTTTGTATATTATATATATATTATTAATACTTAAAAAACAAAAAAATGGATATCTTAAATTTTATTAGCTGGATTAAATCTAGTAATTACAGAACAACACTACCAACAGATGTACCAAGTCTATTAGTTATTGGAGCTAAAGATCCAAGTAGAGATGATGGTTATCTATCATTAGCTATTAATACAGCACCTTTACAAGCAGTATATGATACAGCTAATGTAACTCAGATAACTTCAATGGGTACTCCTGTTACAGTTAATGCACATAATGGAACAATAACAACTGTTACTTATACTTTATCTGGTGCTGCTTCAACTACATTTACAGTAAATAATAGTAAAGTAACTACAGCATCTAAAATATTATTAACTGTAGATTCAACAACTGCAGGAATGCCAATATTAGTTACTAATACTATAGCAAATGGAAGTTTTGTAATTAAAGTAATTAATGCTTCTGCTGCTACAGCATTAAATAGTACATTAAAGATTTCTTATCTAATACTAGATTAAAGATAAAAATATATTATAAATATTTTAATCTGGGTTTACTTAAAAACTATTAATACCTAAATGGACAATAATCAACCCAATCAAAATTTTTTTTGTAATGATGGGTTAACTACACCTATTTCATGTGAACCTCAATTTATATGTCCTGATCCTGAACATTGTTCAGAAGTATATGATGCAGATTGTGTTATATATTTTGGAGAAAATATTATTTGCCAAGGAACTACAATAATAACTCAGTATACTTCAGTAGCACAAGGTTTAAATGAAATAGTTAATTGGCTTTGTAATGAAGGAAATATAGGTGTCCAAGGTATACAAGGAGTCCAAGGTATTCAAGGTATTTCAGGTGCATTTGCTGGACAAGGTGTACAAGGTACTACTGGTATACAAGGAAATGTAGGTATTCAGGGAATCCAAGGAATACAAGGCATCCAGGGAATCCAAGGTTTTAATGGTCCACAAGGAATTCAAGGTTTTGTTGGAACAGGTGTTCAAGGTTATCAAGGTCCTCCTGGTATTCAAGGCCCTATAGGAGTACAAGGATTTGTTGGAATAGGCATCCAAGGATATCAAGGTGCTCAAGGTTTTCAAGGTTTACAAGGATTTACTGGTGGAGTTGGTATTCAAGGAATACAAGGAATTCAAGGTAGTAATGGAGCAAATGGTAGTCAAGGTACAACTGGTTTTCAAGGTATTAATGGTGCACAAGGTGCTACTGGAATAGGAGTTCAAGGCACACAAGGTATACAGGGTTTTGTTGGTAGTCAAGGAGCCATAGGAACACAAGGAGCAATTGGAAATACAGGTGCTCAAGGTGCTGTTGGTTCAACAGGATCTCAAGGTAGTATTGGTTCAACGGGTGCTCAAGGTGCAGTTGGATCACAAGGTTCAATTGGTAATACTGGAGCACAAGGATTCACAGGTTCTCAAGGTGCATCTGGATTAAATGGTAGTCAAGGTGCTATCGGCTCTCAAGGTACAATTGGAACTACTGGATCCCAAGGAACAACAGGATTTCAGGGAACCACAGGTACAACTGGAAATACAGGTTCTCAAGGAGCAATTGGAAGTCAAGGTTCAATTGGATCTACTGGAGGAACTGGTGCACAGGGTACTACTGGATTCCAAGGTACTATTGGTAACACTGGTTCACAGGGTACAATAGGAACAACTGGTGCTCAGGGTTCTATAGGTACTACTGGTAGTCAAGGAGCTGTAGGTAGTCAAGGAACTATTGGTAGCACAGGTGCCCAAGGTTCTGCTGGTATAAATGGATCACAAGGTTCTACTGGAACAACTGGAGGAACAGGTAGTCAAGGAGCAGCTGGAGCTACTGGTGGAACAGGAGCAACCGGTTCTCAAGGGGCAATAGGTACTACAGGATCTCAAGGAATACAGGGAATACAGGGAATTATTGGTACTGGAACACAAGGTACACAAGGAACAAGTGGAGGTGCTGGTGGAGTTACACAAATTGTTGCAGGAACAGGTGTTACAATATCTCCAATAGGTGGTACAGGAGTAGTTACAGTAAATTCTTCAGGTGGTGGTGGTGGAAGCATATATAAATTAATAGCTCAAACATTAACTTCAACAAGTTGGTCACTTGTAAGTGGATACTATACATATCCATTTTCTAATGTAAACATAACAGTAAATACAAGAGTAGATTTTACTCCTGATAGGACTAGTTATCTTGAAGTAACAACTTGTGGAATGCAATCTGAAGTAACAGTAGGTGCAGGATCATGTACATTTTATTCATTATTTCCACCTCAAACAAATATAACAGGAGAAATAACTATATTCCCAACAATATAATTATGGCATTTAACTTACCATTACAAAATTATTTTAGTAGAACAACAGGTCCAGCAGTATATTCTAGACCTGCATGTTGGCCTGTAATTACAGATGTAGCAACAGAAGTACAATTCTTATTTTGTGATCTTGGTGATGCAAATTGTACAATCAGAACACAATTTACAAGAACATCAGGTTCCCAAAATATTATTATAGATTGGGGAGATGCAATTAGTAGTACAGTTACAACTATTGCATCAACAGATACTCCTCATACATATACTCCAGGATCAGGTACTCCTTGTTCTTCTTTAGGTTACACAACATTTAAAATTAGAGTTTATTTTACAGGAACTGGAGTATCAGTTTTAGATAACTGTAATATACTTCCTTTATTAATTAGTGGTGACACTAGAAGTTTTCAAAGTTGTGCTGTATTAGAAGCATATTATGGTAACAGTACACAAAATGCAACTCCTGTTAATTTTTATTCACCATCAGGAAACGGTAATATAATAGGAATATTCAGTTATTTACAATTTGTAAAATTACCAGCAACAGTATCTTGGACACAGTGGGGCACAATGTTTACTAATTGTACAGAGTTACTTAAAATTATTATGCCTACTTCTAATTCTGCTGCAGGTTCATATCAAACTGCATTTTCTGGTTGTACTAAATTATTAGAAATTACAATTCCTTCAAATTCTACCAGTATTACATCTTTAGTTCAAGCCTTTTTTCAATGTAATAATTTGAGATCAGTTACATTACCAACTACATTAAATTCATGTACTTCTTTAAATCAAGCATTTTGGGATTGCTTTAATCTAAGATCTGTTACAATACCTTCTATTAATATTTGTAATTCTCTTCAATATGCTTTTATTAGTTGTAGACAACTAGAATGGGTAAAATTTACAAGTATGCCAACAGTGGCTTCTATTGATATGTCACTTTGTTTTAACGGTTGTTTTAATTTACAAAATGTATATTTTCCTGCTACAGGAACTGCAACATCTATATATAACTTTAATAGTATATTTGCTTCTTGTCCCCAATTAAAAAGTATTGTATTTCCATCAAATATAAATGTTAATAATTTTGGTAGTACCTTTAATAGTGCTTATGCATTAACATCTTGTATATTACCTACAAGTGCTGCAGCATGTACTGACTATTCTTCCATGTTTGCTTCATGCTATACTTTACTTAAAATTACAATGCCTGCAGCACCAACAGCATCTGTTTCATTTAATAATACATTTTCTCAATGTAATAAATTAGAAGAAATTACAATTCCTTCAGGATATACATTTACAAATCTGTCAAGTGCCTTTTATAATTGTTATAGTTTAAAAACACTTACATGGACTCCAGGAGTTCAAAATTCATTAACAACATTATCTTCTACATTTAATAATTGTAACATATTAACTAATATTACAATGCCTACTTCTATGACGGCATTAACAAATATACAAAATACATTTGCTTCATGTAATATGTTAACAAGTTTAACCTTACCTTCAACTTTAAATTCTGTTACTAGTATGTATAATTGTTTTAATTTATGTAAGTCACTTACATCTGTTACTTTACCTACTTCAATGTCTGCATGTACTAATTTTAATAGTTTATTTGACGGTTGTAAATCAATTGTTAGTGTTACTTTACCAAATATTGTAGGAGCTGTTAATGGAATTAATCGATGTTTTACTGACTGTACAAATCTTAAAACTTGTGTTTTACCTGGAGCTGCTCAATTGCCTTTAATAAATGACATATCTCAGATGTTTTATCAATGTTCTAATTTAGTCACACTTACAAACTTTGATAAAATAGGGTCTTTAACTGCTACACCTTTAATATATGCTGGTGCAATGAGCTATAATAGATTTACAGGTGGTTCTGCAATTTCATTTTCAGGACCATTAAGTCAACTTCAATTAAATGGTCTTGCTTCAAATCTAAGAGCAAATGTACAAGCAGTAAGACTTTTAAATGCTTCAGCAGGACAATGGACAGGATCATCTCCTCAAATAAATGTATCTAATACTAATATGAGTACAGCACAAATAGTACAATTATTTAATGATATGGCAGCTCAAGGAAATGTTGTATCAAAAACAATTAATATAACAACAGCAACAGGAACAGCAGCTTTAACTACAGCAGATAGATTAATAGTAACATCAAAAGGATGGACAATAACTGGATAATTATGGAAGATACATCAGGATTTTATAAATTAGAAGATGATAATTGGCAGTATGCACCTAACTTTGTGTATGGTCCAAATTATGAATTACTTAAAGAAAATAAAGATTCTTATACATATCCTGTAGAAGGATGGTACTGGTATGATGAATCACCTATAGAAGAATCATTAATAGAAGAAGCAGTTATAGTAGAAGACTTAAATAGTTTATAACATAAAAGTATAAATAAATTTATTACATTTGTAATAAAATATACAGAAAATGAATAATCTATGTCAACTTGCTCTTCAAAAAGGGGGATCTGTAAACTACTTAATTTTACCTGCTAATATGACAGAAGGTTTAGGTTTAACTAATCCTTCTATTTTTATACATAAAGGGGATTATTTTCTTAATCTTAGACATGTTAAATATGCATTATATCATAGTGAAGGAGAACAAAAATTTAAATCTTCATGGGGACCATTAGCATATCTTAACCCAGAAGATGATCTTACTCTTAAAACAATTAATTATTTATGTGAATTAGATCCTAATACATTAAATATTGATAAATATCAAAAAATAGATACTTCTAAATTAGATGTTAAACCTCTTTGGGAATTTATTGGTCTTGAAGATGCAAGAGTAATATATTGGGATAATAATTTATTTATTACAGGAGTTAGAAGAGATACAACTACTAATGGAGAAGGAAGAATGGAACTTTCTACAATAGATAATAAAAATAAAGAAACTAAAAGAATTAGAATTGAACCACCTACAAAAGGTTCTTATTGTGAAAAAAACTGGATGCCTATTCTTGATTTACCATATCATTATGTTAAATGGACTAATCCTACTGAAGTAGTTAAAGTAGATCCTATTAAAGGTATTTCTGAAACAGTTTTTTTAGTAGAACAAAAAATAAAATTTCCAAGAGATATTAGAGGTAGTTCACAAGTTATTACAATTGGAAATTATTATGTTGCTATAACACATGAAGTAGACCTTTGGTATAATGAACAAAAAAATAAAGATTCTCACTATTACCATAGATTTATTATATGGGATAAAAAATGGAATATTGTTGCTTATTCTTCTGAATTAAAATTTATAACAGGAGCAATTGAATTTACTTGTGGTTTAGCTTTTGATGGTGATAATATTATATTACCATTTGGATTTCAAGATTCTACAGCTTTTATTCTTAAATTTCCTATTAATCTTTTAGAAACATTATGTAATTTAAAACTTGTAAAATCTAAAATAAAAAAATCATTAATATCGGTTACTCCAAAAAAATTAGAAAACTTTATTTATCAACCATATAATGAAGATATTACATTTGAATTAGGAGAATATTATTTTTTAAATGGTCATTATGCATCTGCAATGTCTTTTTATTTAAGAACAGCAGAATACTCAAAAAATTCAAATAAAACATATGAAGCATTATTAATGACTGCTAAATGTTTATCTAATATTAAAAGAAGAGAAGTTACTGAATTAGGGTTATGGCTCAATGCACTTAACTTTGATACAGAAAGACCGGAAGCATATTTATTTATAAGTGTATATTATGAAAAACAAAAAAAATATAATCAAATGTATAGTTATGCTATATTAGGCTTAAAATATTATGCAAATGCTAAACCAGTAACTTCTAATCTAGGCTATGAAGGTAGCTATCAACTTAATTTTCAAAAAGCAGTTTCTGCTTGGTGGATTGGTAAATCAAAAGAATCTAAAGATGAGTTTATTAAATTACTTAATAAAAGTACAGAATTAAGTGAAACATACCAAAAAATGGTACGATCTAATATTACATTTTTAGATTCTGGACCATATCCTTTTTTAAGATATTACAAAGAATTTTATGATCAGTTAAGATATAAGTTCCCAGGATCAGAGTCTATTGAAAAAAACTTTTCTCAATCATACCAAGATATGTTTGCATTATCTATGGTTAATGGTAAAAAAAATGGAACATACTTTGAAATTGGTGCGGCAGATCCATTTCATGGAAATAATACAGCTCTTTTAGAACAATTTGGATGGACAGGTACTTCATTAGAAATTTTACCACATGAAGTTGAAAAATTTAAATTACAGAGAAAAAATGATGTTATTTTATGTGATGCTACAAAGTTTGATTACTCTGTACTTAAAGGTCACATTGACTACTTACAAGTTGATTGTGAGCCACCAGAAACTACTTATAAAATACTTACAATGTTACCTTGGAATCAATGTACTTTTGGAGTAATTACATATGAACATGACCACTATACAGATGTAACACAGTCATTTAGGGAAAGGTCTAGAAAATTCTTATTAAATAAAGGTTATATGTTAATAGTAAGTAATATATCTCCAAATGATAATTGTCCTTATGAAGACTGGTGGGTACATCCAAAACATATAGATAAAGATATAATTAAAAAAATGTTGGCAAATGATGATTCAATTAAAAATGCAGAGAAATATATGTTTGGAAAGTTGTAAATTTTTTTGTATATTATAGATATAACATCATTTAATATATAAAACTATGTCAGTAGGAGATTTAAAAGATTACGGCAATAAAGGAAATAACTTTCCTTGGCAATTAAAAATGCTAAAAGGATTACAAGGTATTATTAATGCTATTGCTTCATTAGTCAATATAAATATTATAGGACCATTAGGACAAAGAGCTTGTGTTGATTCAGTTTCTACAAGTTTGTGTGATAGTCAAGCTAATTTAAAAATTGCAGCAGGTATAAATACAGTTACTTTACTTAAAAATATAGCTTTTTATACTGGAGGAAGTGCAAAATTATTAACACTATCAATTTATAATCAAGACACTACTGTTTCTATTTTAGTAAGTACAGATAATGGTGTTAATTATGTTTCTGTTCCTAAAGGTGTAACAATTAATTATGATGCTGCAGGATTACTAAATTATTTTGATCCAAATAGAATATACATTAATCAAAATTCAGCTACATTATTACCACTTATTATTTATACATATACACTATAATGTCTACAAGTATTACTATATCAAAACAAATTGCTATTCAAGATGAAGGAGTATTAAAAACTTCTGATGTAAATAGTATTGATTTTACAGGTGCAGGTATAACTGCAACAAATGTTGGAAATGCTGTTACTGTTAATGTACCAGGAGGTGGTGGTGGTGAAGTTACTGGTTTACAATCAGCGGTTTTTAGTAGTGTGTTTGGTTTCAGAACATCAAACGCACTAACTGCTATTAATACTACAGGTCATGCTACAAATGATGGTATGCAATACTTTCCTTATATTCCAAATACAACTTTTACTTGTGTAGAGTTCTCTATTAATGTAACAACTGCACAAGCAACAGGTTCAGCAAGAATTTGTGTTTATTCTTCAATTAATAATGCACCTGCTAATTTGATATTCAGTAGTGCTGATTTAAGTTGTTCAACCACAGGTACAAAACCTAGTGGAATATCTTCTTTTGTTTTTACAAAAGGAACAACTTATTGGTTGGGTCTTCAAGCAAATCTTACTAGTATTAATGTTACAGGATTGCCTGGTGATGCTTGTATTCCACTAGGTTTTTTTGCTACTGGTGGACTAGGAGTTACTTGTTGGATTCAAGTTGGTCTTACATACTCAAGTGGTGCACCAAGTGTAGCAAGTGTAAATTCTTATATATTTAATACTTCACCACAAATACTAATGAAAAAATAGGAGAATAGATGAAATACTTAATTATATTATTTGTATTATTATCATCTTGCTCTCTTGAAAAAAGACTAGCAAAATATTGTCCACTATGTGTACAAAAAGATAGTACAGTAACTGTAATACAAATCAAAGATACTACAATTGTAATTCCTGGAGAAACTATAACCTTAATTGACACTTTATATTGTGATTCATTAGGTAATATTATATCTAAACTAAAAGAAGACTTAAGAGATAAAGATGGTACTTTAGTTAGTGTACAAACTAAGATTAAAGATAATGTGTATTACACAAAAGCTAAAGTTCATACAATCTATAAAACAATTAAAGGCAATGATGTCTATCATACCAGAGTTGTTACCAAAACTTTAAAACCAGAAAAAATTAAATACATTCCATGGTGGGTAAATTTCTTTGCTGTACTAGGGGTAATACTATTTCTTATACTACTTGTATACTTTGGTTACAAGCTGATTAAACTTTATTTATTATGAAAACACAATTATCACTATTACTAATATCTATACAACAAGAACTTTTGACTTTAATATCTATTTGCCTTGCATTCTTTTTACCTATATCCGGTATACTCCTGATGATAGGAGTATTAATAGCTATTGATACTTTTACAGGGATATGGAAAGCTAATAAGTTAAATGAAAAAATTACTAGTAGAAAACTATCAAGTATAATTAGCAAGTTAGCACTTTATGAGGTAACTGTTATAATGTTTTTTCTTATAGACAAATTTATACTTAATGATATTATACTAACTTTTTTTAGTGTACCTTTTATGCTTACTAAAATAGTAGCATTGGTACTTGCTAGTATAGAAGTAATGTCTATCAATGAAAACTACAAAGTAGTAAAAGGCATAGACCTATGGCAGTCAATGAAGTTACTATTTGCTAGAGCTAAGGATATTAAAAATGATATAAATAAAATAAACAAAAAATGACTACTAAAGAACAAAGATTACAAGAATTAACTAATATTGCTCCAACAGTATCAGTTAAAATGGATATGGAGTGGTTGAGTTCAACATCTAATACTGCTGACTTCCAGGTCCGTTTAACAAATACTGGAACAACAGTAGTTAAATTAAATGCTTTAATTATACGTGGTGTACATGCTCCAAAGTTAACAACAGGAATCATAACCTGGAAAGCATTAAATGACAATACTGATCCAGCATGGTTAGGCTGGCCTAAAGTAACAACTAACTTACCGTATATCTCAGGGCAAAGAAAATTAAATTTTTCTTCAGCAACAAATATCTTTACCAATGAAACAGCTCCTATTATACCAACTGACAAAGGAGTAGTAGTTGGAACCTTTAGGGTTTCTACAACAACAACATGGAATCCAAACAGCAACTTTGGTTTTGTATGGGAAACAACATCAGGAGGAGTAGTAGGTTATATAAATTTTGAAACACAGTCTTCAACTTCATTACTACCAGTTGGGTTTATGCATTATGGGCCAACAACATCTACAACATTAGGTAAATGCTTAACAGTAACAGCACCAAGTACACAACTTTTAAATAAATAAAGTTAAATGTTATATACTAGAGAACAGATAGAAGCAGCAGTAAAAGAAAAAGGATACACTTATTTTAAAGGTCCTGGAAACTATGATGTTAATATAATAGGAGTAAGAAACTCTGATACAGGTAAAACAGTAACTAATCTATTTGATGATAAGATAACTCTATCTTATAAGTTAGATGGAGTATGGCAGTATCATGAATGGGACAACACAACCGAACCAGGTAAAAAAGGAGTTACACAATATCACAATGCTAATGGTGTAGCTAGATTAGTTCCAGGACAATATAGAGGAGTATATGCCATATCTAAGCACCAAGGAAAGTATGAAGCTCTGTGCCAAAGACTAGGTAATGTAACTGTATGGAGAGATAAAAATAAAAACATGACCTTTGATGAAGTTGAAACAGATACAGGAATGTTTGGTATAAATATACACAAAGCAGGTTCAGTGTCAAACTTTGTAGAAAATTGGTCAGAAGGATGTCAGGTATTTAAAAGATCAAAAGATTTTGATGAGTTCATGAAAATAATAAATAAAGCTAAAGACTTTCATGGCAATCATTTTACATATACTTTACTAGAGAGTAAAGATATTAATTAATTAAACAAACAATTATGAAATTTAGAAACAGCTGGAAATCAGCAACAAAACAATGGGATAAAATATCTATAAGATTTAGATTATCCTCAGTAGATGTATTTACTTTAGAGATAGATGTCTCTAGAGAATTTTACATGCTAACAATTTTAAACTTAACAATTAAAAATAGATAATTATGAAAGATAGTAAAAATCAAATGATTAGATCTATGAAAAGTTATGAAACAGGAGGTTCATCTGATGATCCTTGTATGGAGACTGTTATGGTAGATGGTTGGCCAAAACGTAGAAGAAGACCTAAATGTGGAAAAACTAAAACATTTAGAGTTAGAAATACTGGAGAAAAATTAGGTCTTGGTGCTAAAATAGCAGCAGGGGCAGGTGCAGTAGGTTTAGGTATTGCAGAACTTACAAATAAAACTGTAAGTAACATGTTTAAGAAAAAACAAAAAAAAGGAGGGATTATTAAAACTAAAAAATAAAACTTTTATTTAAGCTATAATAATCCAGGTAATTTAATTTATCTGGATTTTTTTTGTTTAAATATTTTTTATTTAAACTTTTATAGTATATTTGTTTAAACTTTAAAAATATAAACAATGGAAAATGTAAATCAACAGGAACAAGAACAAGAATTAACTCCTGAACAGTTAACAGAACGTAAGGAACAAATGCTTTCTTTTTACAAAGAATCTATACCTTATTTAGAAGCTCAATTAAATTATGAAAACTTACTAACTAGTATAGATGAAGTAAGATTTAAAAGAACTAATATTCAAATGCAGTATGCTATGTTAGCATCAGAAATGCAAGAAGGACCAGAAGAAGAAACTACTGAACCTACTAAAAGAACATTAAAGAAAAAGTAATCATGGCTTTAGTTAACCAGGTACAGAAACGTGTAAAAATGCCTAAGTGGGACATTGTTAAATTTCAGATTTTAACTCATTGTTATGTTAATCATATAACAATGAGTGATTCTGATCTTAACTGTCTTACTCTATTAAGTTTTAACCAACCAATAGAACTTACTCATTTTTGTTATGATGCTTCTGCAGAAGATGAAAAAATATTTAAGTCTTCTCAAACAGTAAGAAATTCTTTAAATAAATCAGAAAAAAACAATCTTATAATAAAAGATGATAGTAATAAAAAACTTATAATGTTAAATCCAAGTTTAAAAATACAAACTCAAGGTAAAATATTATTAGATTATAAATTTTTAGATAATGATTCCGAAGAAATCTAGTATTTTATACAAACCTGTTGCAGAAGAATTAAACATTAGTGAAACACTTGTTGAAGATTTAATTTCTTTTTATTATAAAGAAGTTAGATTTCATTTAAGTAGTTTATCACATCCTAGAATTAATGTAGATGGTTTAGGACACTTTGTTGCAAAAAGTTTTTTTATTGAAAAAACAATACCTAGACTTACTAATAAACTTATGATACATGATACATCTACTTTTAATGCATATTTTAATAAAAAACAATCTGAATTAAAATTAGAAAGTTTAATTGCTTTAAAAATAAAAATTGATGAAGAAACTAATAGAAAAATTGAATTTAAAAAAATAAAAAATGAAGGATTTATTAAAAACAATTTGGAAAAATAAAAGTAAAATTTTTGAAGGTATTAAAAATTCAATTATTAAAGATGAAGTAGTTGAAGAAATTTCAAGATTAAGAATGGATATTTGTAATGAATGTCCTAGTAAAGGTAAAAAATGTGCAGTAAAAGGTACAGGTCCTTGTTGTAATGAATGTGGATGTTCTTTAGCATTTAAGACAAGATCTTTATCTTCTGATTGTCCATTAAATAAATGGAAAGCTTTTATGACAGAAGAAGAAGAAGATAAATTAGAAACTATAAAATAAATTATTATGAGTATAAGATTTGATGCAAAAGATCATAGTTATATTAGTATAGATGATTCTGAAAAAATTAATTGGATAAGTGTTACAACTCTTATTTCTCATTTTAAAAAAAGTTTTGATGCTAAAGCAATTGCATTAAAAGTAACAAAAAATAAAAAATCAAAATGGTTTGGAATTAATCCAAAAACAATTGAAGAAATTTGGACTAATGAATCAGATAGAGCTACTACTTTAGGAACATACTATCATAATCAAAGAGAATATGATTTATGTTCTTTAGCTTCTATAGAAAGAGAAGGCATAACTATACCAGTTTTTAATCCAAGTGTAGAAACTGATGGTATAAGAGTTGCTCCTTTACAAAAATTAGATCCAGGAGTATATCCTGAACATATGATGTATCTTAAATCAAAAGGATTATGTGGACAATCTGATTTAGTTGAAATAGTAAATGGTAGAGTAAATATCATAGACTATAAAACTAATAAAGAAATTAAAAAAGAATCATTTAAAAATTGGGAAGGAATATCTGAAAAATTAAAGGATCCTATAAAACATTTAGATGATTGTAATTATAATCATTATGCTTTACAGTTAAGTTTTTATATGTATATTATATTAAAACATAACTCAAAGTTATTACCAGGAAAAATATTTATACATCATGTAGTATTTGAAGAAGAAGGTAGAGATAAATTTGATTATCCAATAACAAAGTATAATCATAATAATGATCCAGTTGTAAAAGAAGTTATACAAATACCTATGCCTTATTTATATGATGAGGTTATTTCAATACTTAACTACATAGAAGATAACCCTATTAAAAAAATAAAATGATAATCAAACTATTTGATATAGAAAATGGTGTAGTAGTTCCTACAGAACACTGTTATACTTTAAAAGCATTAAAGGATGTTATGGATGAATATCCAGAAGAACATCTTAAAATTTACTTATACTTATTTTATATGAGTTGTCCAAATCCTGATTTAAATCCTTTTTTTTATACTCCTGAAATGGATAAAGAAGATTTAATATTAAAACAAATAGATTCTGATTTTTCAATAGAAGATAAAAGTATACATATTGCATTACAGTTTTGTCAAAAAATGTATGAAACACCAACCTCAAGAGCTTATAAAGGTATTGCCTCTATGTTAGATAGATTAGCAAGATATATGGAAACACAGAGCATTACAGATGGTAGAGACGGCAATATAAACTCTATTGTAAGTGCTGCAAAAAACTTTGATCAAATTAGATCATCTTTTAAAGGAGTATATAAAGATCTTCAAGATGAACAATCAAGTAAAGTTAGAGGTGGTATTGGTATGGCATATGATCAATAATCATGGAAGAAATATATAATAATATACCAACTTGGGATAATGGTAAATGGACTATTACTGATTTTGAATCAAGAGAGTTATTTTCTGATTTTATTTTTAGTTTATTTAAAGAACCTGGTAAATATAAATTTGATGAAACAAGTTTTTTATTTAATCAACAAGGAGAATTATTTAGAGAAAATAAAGTTTATTGTACAGCACCATTTAAATCTAAAGACTTTGTTAATTATTGGGATGATCAAAAACTAAAATGTAGAAAAGGTATAATCTTTAAATCTAAAGATGATACATGGTTTATTACAAGAGACTACTATATGTGGTTAAACTTTTTACCAATCTTTGATAAAGAACAACAAAAGTTTGATTTTGCAAAAATTAGAGATGCTCAATATCATATGGCATTATATGAACTACTTGCAGAACTTAATTATAAACATGTTGCTATTCTAAAAAAACGTCAGATAGCATCTTCTTACTTTCATATATCTAAGTTATTAAATCAGTTATGGTTTGAAGAAGGAGTTACCCTAAAAATGGGTGCTAGTCTTAAAGATTATATTAATGAAAAAGGATCTTGGAAATTTCTTGCAGAATATGCAGCATTTCTTAATCAACATACCGCATGGTATAGACCTATGAATCCTGATAAAATTTTAATGTGGCAACAAAAAATTGAAATTAGAAAAGGTGATAGAAAAACAGAATCAGGTTTAAAAGGTACAATGCAAGGAATGTCTTTTGAAAAAGATCCTACAAATGGTGTTGGTGGACCAGTAAAATATTTCTTTCATGAGGAAGCAGGTATAGCACCTAAGATGGATCAAACCTATGAGTACATGAGACCAGCCATGAGATCAGGTTTAACAACTACAGGAATGTTTATTGCTGCAGGATCAGTAGGTGATTTATCACAATGTAATCCTTTAAGAGATATGATATTAAATCCTAACTCAAAAGATGTATATGCTGTAGAAACAAATCTATTAGATAATAAAGGTACACTAGGTGTGTCAGGTTTATTTATTCCAGAACAATGGTCTATGCCACCATTTATAGATTTATATGGTAATTCACTTGTAGAAGAATCATTAGAAGCACTAGATGATCAATTTGAAAAATGGAAAAAAGAATTAAATCCAGAAGATTATCAATTAAGAATATCTCAGCATCCAAGAAATATTAAAGAAGCATTTGATCACAGATCTATATCAGTTTTTCCTACACATCTAATTGCAGCACAAGCAAGAAGAATTGAAGAAAAAGAATATGCATATGAATTTTTAGATATTAGTACAGATTCTGATGGAAAACCTTCTGTTACAACAAGTAATAAAAGACCTATAATAGAATTTCCAATATCTAAAAAAACTGAAGATAAAACAGGAGTATTAGTTGTATGGGAAAGACCTATTAAAGATCCAACTTTTGGACAATATTATGCTTCAATTGATCCTGTATCTGAAGGAAAAACTACAACATCAGAATCATTGTGTTCTATATATGTAATGAAAGCTCCTATAGAAGTAACTAGAATAAGTGGAACAGATACTGAAACATATGTTGAACAAGATAAAATAGTTGCAGCTTGGTGTGGAAGATTTGATGATATTAATAAAACTCACCAAAGACTAGAACTTATAATAGAATGGTATAATGCATGGACAGTTATAGAAAATAATATTTCTTTGTTTATTCAATATATGATATCTAGAAAAAAACAAAGATATTTAGTACCTAAAGGACAAATTATGTTTTTAAAAGATATTGGTTCTAATGCTAACGTCTTCCAGGAATATGGTTGGAAAAATACTGGCACATTATTTAAAGCACATTTACTGAGTTATACTATAGAATATACCAAAGAAGAATTAGATGTAGAAACTAAAACAGATGGTACTATTGTAAGAACTAAATATGGTATAGAAAGAATACCTGATCCTATGTTACTTAAAGAAATGCAAGAATATGCAGATGGTGTCAATGTGGATAGACTGGTTTCTTTTGCTGCACTTGTTGCATTTATGAGAATACAACAATCTAATAGAGGCTATTCTAAAAGAGTAGTTATGGATGATGCAGCAAAAAACTTGCAAAAGTCAGAAAATTTGTTTAAATTAAATAGAAGTCCTTTTCGTCATGTTGGAGGAAATAGGGTATCAAATAGGACAGACTCTAATAGATCTGCCTTTAAAAACTTAAAGTAAAATACTATGCAAATAATTAATGCTTTACAAGCCAAAGCAGGAGCTAAAACTGAAGTTAATAAAATGGGTACTTTAACCCAACCATTACAATTTTTATCTCATAAAGAAAAAAATGAAGAATGGGCTGCATGGAATCTTGACTGGATTGAATGGCAAGGACTAAGACAGATACGTCAAAATTCTAGAAGACTTATGAAAAATTATAAGTTAGCAAAAGGAACTATTGACAAATCAGATTACATAGTTGAAGAAAATAATGAAATGAGAGACATAGTAGATATTCTAACTAAAGAAGATACATCTGCATTAGAATTAAAATTCTATCCTATTATTCCAAATGTTATTAATGTTCTAGTAGCTGAGTTTGCAAAAAGAACAACTAAGCTTACATATAGAGCTATAGATGATACTTCTTATAATGAACTATTAGAAGAGAAACGTAAAATGATAGAGGAAACTTTATTATCTGAAGCTGAAATTAAAATAACAGCTGCATTACAAGATCAAGGATTAGAACCTGAATCGGAAGAAGGCAAAGAAGCATTAAATCCTGAAAAACTTAAATCATTACCAGAAATAGAACAATTCTTTAAAAAAGATTATAGATCTATGGTAGAAGAATGGGCTACACATCAACACAAAGTTGATGTTGAAAGATTTAGTATGCATGAATTAGAAGAAAGAGGATTTAGAGATATGCTTATTACAGACAGAGAGTTCTGGCATTTCCGCATGATGGAAGATGATTATGAAGTAGAATTATGGAATCCTGTTTTAACATTTTATCATAAGTCTCCAGATGTTAGATATATTTCTCAAGCTAATTATGTTGGTAAAACAGAGATGTATACTATTGCTGATGTTATTGATAACTATGGATATTTAATGACTGAAGATCAATTAAAAAGTCTTGAGCATATATATGCTGTTACAGCTGCAGGTTACACAACTGGTGGTTATCAAAATGACGGTACATTTTATGATGGCACTAAATCACATGCATGGAATACTAACATGCCTTCATTAGCAATGAGACAATATACTTCTGCAATGAATGGTAGTGTTGTTAATAATGGAGATATAATAAATACAATTTTTGCAGAAAGTGGAGATGAATTTGTAAATTATAATTTTGAATTATTAAGAGTATCTACAATATATTGGAAATCACAAAGAAGAATAGGTCATCTTACAAAAATAACTGAAGTTGGAGAAGTTATAAATGAAATTATTACAGCTGACTATAAAATTATTGATAAACCAATTTATGATAATAGATTATTTACTAATAAATCAAAAGATAATTTATTATTTGGAGATCACATTGATTGGATATGGATTAATGAAACTTGGGGTGGTGTAAAAATTGGTCCAAATATTAGTTCTTATTGGGGTATGTCTAATCCAGGAGGGTTTGCACCTCTTTATCTTGGTATAGATAAAAATAAAATTGGACCATTAAAATTTCAATTTAAAGGTGATACTACTATGTATGGTTGTAAGTTACCTGTTGAAGGATCTATTTTTTCTGATAGAAATACAAAGTCAACTGCTTTAATTGATTTAATGAAACCATATCAAATTGGATATAACATAGTAAACAATCAAATTGCTGACATATTAGTAGATGAGTTAGGAACTATTATTATGTTAGACCAAAACACTCTTCCTAGACATTCTTTAGGAGAAGACTGGGGAAAAGGAAATTTAGCAAAAGCATATGTTGCTATGAAAGATTTTGGAATGTTACCTTTAGATACATCTATAACAAATACAGAAAATGCATTAAACTTTAATCATTTCCAAAAATTAGATTTATCTCAAACAGAAAGATTAATGTCTAGAGTAAATTTAGCAAATCACTTTAAAGCTCAAGCTATGGAAGTAATTGGAGTAAATCCTCAAAGGATGGGACAACAGTTATCTCAAATGACTGCTACTGGTGTTGAACAAGCAGCAGCAGCATCTTATGCACAAACAGAAGTTTATTTTATTCAACACTGTGATTACTTAATGCCTAGAGTACATACAATGAGAACTGATTTAGCTCAATTTTATCAATCTACAAAACCATCAACAAGACTAAGTTATATTACTAGTGCAGATGAAAAAGTAAATTTTCATATAAATGGTACTGAATTATTAATGAGAGATTTAAATATTTTTTGTAGTACAACAGCTAATCATAGAGCTGTTTTAGAACAACTTAAACAAATGGCTATTCAAAATAATACTACTGGTGCATCAATATATGATCTTGGTAGAATTGTTCAATCAGATTCAATTGCAGAAGTTACTAAAGTTCTTAAAGATTCTGAATCTAAATTACAACAACAAAAACAACAAGAACAACAATCTCAACAACAACTTCAGCAAGAACAATTAGCATCTCAAGAAAAACAAAAACAAATGGAAATTCAAGCTGCTTCTGACAGAGATGACAAATTAATTAAAAAAGATATTACTGTTGCTGAAATTAGAGCAGCTGGATATGGAGCATCAGCAGATGTAAATGAAAATAAACAATCTGACTATATAGATGCTATGGATCAAATTAGATCTACTGATCAATATCAAGAACAAACTGATTTACAAAGAGAAAAAGAAAATAATAGAATGAGTATTGAATCATCTAAATTTGAAATTGAAAAAGAGAAAATACAATCTCAAAGAGAAATAGCAGATAGACAACTTCAAATTGCTCAAGAAAATAAAAATAAATATGATTTAAAAACAAATAATAAAAATAATAAATAGGTTAGCCATATAGTGCAAAAAAAAATTATTTTTTTTTTAAATCTTTCAAGTTTAATTTGTATATTGAATTATAAACAAAAACCAACAAAATGAAAACCAACAATGAAACTGAAGAAAATCAGATACAAGATTCTACAACGGTAGAACAAGTAGATGTAAATATTGACGAACTATTTGGTATGCCAGGAGCAGAAAGTGTAATGCTTCCAGCAGATAGTAAACCAGAAGAAAAACCCAAGTCTATGTTTTCTAAGGAAAATACAGACATTACGTTCCTTGACAAGCCTATTTCAAAAGAAGAGGCAAAAGAAATTGAAGAAGTAAAAGAAACTTTTGCTGAGTTAGATAATCTAATTTCACAAGAGGAGGATGCTGGTAATAAAGGTAGACCTAAAGTTGATAAGTCAGGACTATATGACCTAGCAACTAAGATGATTGAAGAAGGAGCTTTAGTTCCTTTTGATGATGATAAAGATTTAGAAGAGTATACAACAAAAGATTTTAGAGAACTGTTTGAAGCAAATTTTCAAGAAAGAGAAAATAAAATAAGAGAGAATACTCCAAAAGAATTTTTTAATGCTTTACCAGAAGAACTTCAAGTTGCTGCAAAGTATGTAGCAGATGGAGGACAAGATTTAAAAGGATTGTTTAGAACATTAGCAGATGTTGAAGAAATAATAGAATTAGATCCAGCAGATGAAAATGATCAAGCAGAAATAGCAAGACAATATTTATATGCTACAAATTTTGGTACACCAGAAGAAATAGAAGAAGAAATATCAGATTGGAATGAATTAGGAAGACTTCAACAAAAAGCTAATCAGTTTAAACCAAAATTAGATAGAATGCAAGAAGAAATAGTAGCAAAAAAACTTGCTGAACAAGAATATAAAAAAGAACAAAAAACAAAACAAGCAAAAGCTTACACAGATAATGTTTATAATACTTTATTAAAAGGAGATTTAGCAGGATTAAAACTTGATAAAAAAACACAATCATTGTTATATTCAGGTTTAGTACAACCAAACTTTCCTTCAATTTCAGGCAAACCAACAAACATGCTTGGACACTTATTAGAAAAGTATCAGTTTGTTGAGCCAAGACATGATTTAATTGCTGAAGCACTTTGGTTACTTGCAGATCCAGAAGGATATAAAAGTAAAATTAAAAATCAAGGAGGACAACAAGTAGCAGAAAAAGTTGTAAGACAATTAAAAACAGAACAAAGCAATAAAAATAATACTACGTATTATGAAAGTGAAAAAGCAACAAAAAAGTCTCCTTCAAGAGAACCAAAAACATTATCTAGAAGTAATAGTATTTTTAGAAAATTTTAAAATAAGTAACAAATAAAAACAAAATAAAAAATGGCAACTCCAGTAATGAACAACGGCATATTCCTTCGGGATACTGCCTATGCAGCTAGTTCCCATGTGGATTCTTACCACTTGGTGAACATGCTAAAAGATGCAGAACCAATGGACTTAGGTCCAGTAGACCTTTGGGCAATGGCTCAAAGAGTTGAAATGCCTCTATACCAAATGTCAAGCTTTGGTGGTAAAAATGTAATCAATGTAGATAATGCTCGTGGAGAGTACAAATGGCAAACTCCGGTTTCTATTGACCTTCCATATGTTATTGAAGACATTGAGGATGGTAATAAGTTTAAAGGTATTGACGGTACAACTTTCAAAATTAAAATTAACAAAAGAGAATTTGGACATGGTGATATCATCACATATGACAAATACAATGGTGTTGAGATGTACATTACAGCAGATGATATCCTTCCTTTAGGAGATGGATTTATCTATACTGTACAATTGGTAAACAATGATAACTATAAATACTTAGATAATAAGTACTTAGCTAATGGTACAAAAGTATTCCGTAAGGGTTCTGCCCGTGGGGAATATGGAGAGAGATTCTCTGACATTACAACAAACACAGGATTCCGTGAATTCTACAACTTTGTTGGTGGTGCAGAAGCTCACGTACATTATTCTATATCTTCTCGTGCAGACTTGATGATCAAAGGTGGAATGAATGCAGATGGTACAGTTCCTGTAACTGAAATCTGGAGGACATTTGACAAAAACATTGATCCATCTATTGCATCTTTAGATGATATGGTTAAAGTAATGGGTAAAGACAAAGTTAAAAAAGCTTTTGATAATGGTGATTTATCACGTACATTCTTAACTAATATGGAAGCTGCACATCTTTCTAAGATTGCAACAGACATAGAAACTTACTTAATGTGGGGTCATGGTGGACGTGTACGTCAGGATGGACCAGATGATGTTAGATTGTCAGTAGGTCTTTGGAAGCAGTTGGATAACTCATTCAAAAGAGTATACAACAAGAATAACTTTACACTTGATTTGTTCCGTGGAGAAATTTATAATTTCTTTAATGGTAAAGTTGAGTTTCAAGGTCCAGATCCAAAACGTTCACTAGTTGTTCAAACTGGTATGGCAGGTATGAGAATGGTTAATGAGGCAATTAAAACTGAAGCAATCTCTTCAGGTCTTTTAATCCAAGCTGCAGACATAGGAGCTATCACAGGAAAAGGAATGGACTTAAACTTTGGATTTGCATATACTTCATATGTAATACCTTTCTTAGCAAATGTTAAGTTTGTACTTAATCCAGCATTTGATAATGTTCATACTAATGATATTGAAAACCCAATCATTGATGGTTTCCCATTATCTTCTTATAGCTTCATTATCTTTGATATCACTGATAATACTAATGACAATATCTTCTTATTGAAGTTGTCTTGGGATAATCAATTAAAGTGGTGGTACCAAAATGGTACTATGGATTACATGGGACGTTCACAAGGATTCCAGTCTTCTGGTCAATTTAATGGATACCGTGTAATGATGTCTCAAACAATGCCAGCTATTTGGGTAAAAGATCCAACTAAAGTTTTAAAAATTGTTATGAGAAATCCAGTGACTGGAGGATCATTCTAATAGAAAATAAAATTAAACTAAAAGGGAGGAGGGAGCTCCTCCTTTTTTTTTAATAAGTACTCAATTTTACTAACTAAAAACCAACAAACAAGATGGAAAATTTTACAATGGTAGAAACAACTACCAGCACAACAAAGAAAACAGCTATTGCTGTAAGACCTTTTTTTGATAGCTCTGCTTCAAATATGGGATTAGAAAATTATGGATTAGCATTATATGATGGTGTTAAACATCATGAACAACTAGCATGTCTAGAAAGTAATGGTGTAATGAGGTATATAACAGGATTAAATGAGTTTGCTCCTGAAATTAAATTACTTGCTAAAGATGTTAGAGAAGCAAGAATAAAAGAAATAAGATCTGCTATTATTGAACTTGAAAAAGATTTAGCAGCAAATGTAATTGATATTGATGATAAGGACTTTTGGAATAAAGTAACATTACTAAGACCTGACAATCAAAAATTTTGGAATAAAATAAATATTTCTTGTGGAAATGAACCTATGTTTTTAGACCCAAAAGATCCTTATGATAGAATTAAACTTTATGCTATTGAAGCAGGAGGTTTTGCAATTGTAGCAAAAAGTTATGATGATGCAAGATCAAAAGCTGTAGCTCCTAAGTTTTACTTAGATAAAGAAGAAGAAACTGTAATGGCAAGAACAGAATACAAAAAAATGCGTAACAAAGCATTATCTGAACTTCAAAAATTATTTGATAAGAATAGTACTAAATTATTCTACATTGCAAAAGTTGTAGATTTAAATAGTACACAATATAGAAAATCAACACCTAATGATGTTATTTATGAAAACATGGACATTTATATAAATGGAGATGGTGCAGAAGGAAACAAGGAAAGAGCAGCTAAATCATTTATTGAAACTGCAGCAATGGATATGGAAACATTAAAAATCAAATCAATTGTAAGAGATTCCGTTTTTTTTAAGTATATTATAAATAAGGCAGATGGTTATATTTATCATGTTAAGTCAACAGCTTTACTTGGTAGAAATGTAGCAGATGTAGTTGAGTATTTAAAGAATCCTTTAAATGAAGATATTCTTAAAGATCTTAATGAAGCTTGTGAAAAGTATTGGAATGCGTAACTTATTTAAAACTAAAATAAAATGAAAACAAGATGTTTAAGTTGTGGAGGTCCCGCAACAAAAAAAATGCAAAATGGTGGTTCTGTTGATGGACCTGATGAAGCAAGACGTAAAATAATGGGAGAAAAAAAACCATCTTTAAGAAAAACACTTAAATATGTAAAAAAACATGGTTCAGGTCTTATTTTAAAAGATAAATCAAAATTGCAAGAAGGTATATATAAACCTAAAATGCAAAAGGGTGGTTCAACAGATTCAACTAAAACAGCTCCATATGTATCTCCAAAGGGTGCTTTTTATCCAGATAAAAAATCTTTAGAAAGTGGTTGTGCAAAAAATCCAAATAGTCCTGGATGTAAAAAAGTTATTAAAACTATGTCACCAGCAGAAGCAGCTAAAATAAAAGGTAGATTGCAAAATGGTGGTGATACTAGTGGTTATACTAATACTACTAAAGGTCAAATAAGTACTGTTAAACTTCAAAAAGGTGGTGTTAAAAAATATCAAAATGGTGGTATGACTAAAGATGGTAAAACATTTAAGTTTCCACCAATACCTACTAATACTACAAAAGGTCAATTAGCAAATGATACATCAAAAGCAACTACTCCATCTAGACAAACTGCATTTGAAAAAAGACAAAATAAAAAAATAGAAAGAGCAAAAACTAGATCTGCTGTAGCAAGTATTGAAGGAGAAGGTACTGTTAAAGATAAAAGAAATAATAGAGCTAACCGTATTGCAACAGTAGTAGGTACAGGTCGTCAAAAAGTATCTAGAACATCATCTACATCTACTACATCTAATACAAATAGTGGTAATACTAATGTTAGTTCAGGTTCAGATTCTGGTTCTACTTCTGGTTCTACTTCTGGTTCAAAGTCAGGTTCAACTTCAGGAGTTAGTGAAAGTGGAAATTCTAAAATTGCAAATGAAGCTAATACTAATAGTAAAAATAAAAGATATCAAAAAGGTGGATCAACTTCTACAAAATATGAAAAATATACATTAGATAACATACTTAAAAAAAAATATATTAAACGTCCTACAGCTAAAAAAACTATAGTAAATAAAAGTTCAAATTCTTCTGTTAATAATAGTGGTAATGCAAACATTAATAATTCTGCAAATGTTAATAGTAACAATAAAAGAGTTGTAATTACAAAAAAAGATAATTCAATAAATAAAAGTACTAATAGTAGAAATAGATATCAAAAAGGTGGTTCAACATCTTCTGTTAATAATAGTGGTAATGCTCGTATTAATAACTCTGCAAATGTTAATAGTAATAATAAAAAAATTGTAATTACAAAAAAAGATAATTCAATAAATAAAAGTACTGGTAGTAGAAATACTCGTATTGAAAAAGCTAAACAAAAAAATGTTAAAGTAGATAGAAATAGACCAATTGGTGGAACTTATCCTTTTACTTTTAAATAAAATAAAAAAATAATAATGCCTAAAGATGCTTGCTATTCTAAAGTAAAAGCACAGTATGCTGTGTTTCCTTCAGCAAGGGCTTCTCAAGCAATTGCTAAATGTAGGAAAGGTTCTGGTACAGTTAGAAAAACAAAAGCTGGTACAAACCTTAAAAGATGGGAATCTGAAAAATGGCAAGATACTAAATCAGGAAAAGCTTGTGGTGCCGGTGGTTCAAATGAATACTGCCGGCCTACAAAAAAAGTATCTAAGGATACTCCTAAAACAAAGTATGAACTAACTCCTTCTAAACTAGCTGCTAAAAAAGCTGAGAAGTCTAAAGTAGGTATGGGAAGAAGAGTAAAAAAAGCATAGTTATGGCAACAAAAAAAACTATCACAAAAAAAACTAAATCTTTACCAAAGGCTAAGATGGGTGGTGGTAAAAATTGTTGGCCTGGATTTACTAAAAAAGGTACTAAAATGTTAAATGGTAAAGTTGTTAATAATTGTGTAAAAGGAATTTGATATGGCAAAGACAGCAGCTTGGACAAGGTCTGAGGGAAAAAATAAAACCGGAGGTTTAAATGCAAAGGGAGTAGCCAGTTATAGAGCAGCTAATCCGGGATCTAAACTTAAGATGGCAGTCACTACTAAGCCATCTAAGTTAGATCCAAATAGTAAATCAGCAAAGAGAAGAAAAAGTTTTTGTGCTAGAATGTCAGGAATGCCTGGACCTGCAAAAAAACCAAATGGAGAACCATCAAGAAAAACTCTTGCTTTAAGAAAATGGAATTGTTAATTTAACTTTATATATTATGAAAACAAAATGTATGAGCTGCGGAGGTTCTATGAAAAAACACAAAGTAGGAGGAACT
>Ga0208942_1000203_pt1 | contig 26699 bp, 26 predicted proteins | sample GreLakmeSU08MSRF_FD_187704 | JGI IMG/M metagenome (GOLD analysis project Ga0208942, IMG submission 187704) | Freshwater lentic microbial communities from great Laurentian Lakes, MI, USA - Great Lakes metaG SU08MSRF (SPAdes) | ecosystem: Environmental > Aquatic > Freshwater > Lake | place: Great... | reverse complement strand
CTGGCCGATGCGATCAACTGGACCAAAGGCAGCGTTTTCTGTGCGCTCCATAGATAGCTTCTCTGGTGCATAGCTAAGTGCAGGACCAGTTGTATTAATAATTGAGTAATCATCACCGCGGCGCATGCGCAATGTAACTTCGCCAGTAACAGCAGATGCCACCCAGCGCTGTAGAGATTCACGCAACATCAAAGATTGTGGATCTAGCCAACGACCTTCATAGAGCAAGCGACCTAAGCGGCGGCCCTCTGCGTGATAGTTAGCAATTGTGTCTTCATTATGAATTGCACTGATTAAACGCTCATAGGCAATAAAGAGCAGCGCCATTCCCGGAGCTTCATAAATACCACGGCTCTTAGCTTCAATGATGCGGTTCTCAATTTGATCAGCCATTCCAAGACCGTGGCGGCCACCAATTGCATTAGCTTCCTTCATTAATGCCACAACATCATCAAAAGACTTACCGTTGATTGCAACCGGGCGTCCTTGAACAAAAGAAATCTTCACATCTTCAGTTTCAATCTTTACGGCCAGATCCCAGAAGCGCACACCCATGATTGGCTGCACGAGCTCAACTGATGTATCTAGATTCTCTAACGACTTTGCCTCATGGGTTGCTCCCAAGATATTGGCATCAGTTGAATAGGCCTTCTCTGTGCTGTCGCGATAAGGAAGTTTGTGAGCTACTAAGTACTCAGACATCTCTTTGCGCCCACCGAGTTCATTAACAAAATCAGCATCTAGCCATGGCTTATAGATACGCAGGTTTGGATTAGCTAAAAGACCGTAACGATAGAAACGCTCAATGTCATTGCCTTTATATGTTGAACCATCGCCCCAGATATTTACTGAATCTGCCTGCATTGCGCGAACCAGCATTGTGCCTGTTACGGCGCGGCCCAATGGTGTTGTGTTGAAATATTGTTTTCCGCCTGAGCGAATATGGAAAGCTCCACAAGCAATTGCAGCTAAGCCCTCTTCAACTAATGCACTCTTGCAATCAACAAGGCGTGAGATCTCTGCGCCATATTCCTTGGCACGAACTGGAACTGAATCGATATCTGGCTCGTCATATTGGCCAAGATCTGCGGTGTAAGTGCAAGGAATCGCACCTTTTTCGCGCATCCAGGCAACAGCCACAGAAGTATCAAGTCCGCCAGAAAAGGCGATACCGACTTTTTCTCCTACGGGAAGAGATGCAAGGACCTTAGACATGAGTGAAGTCTAACCGATGGTGAAGGTGGAAATTTTCTTTGAAAGGGCAGGGGCTATGCCCCATTGTGTGGTGATTTCGCGGTATCTATCGATATCTAGCGCATCAGGTTGCGCCCCAGTCTTCACTGCGCGAATCATGATGTTTCGAGGTGTGTGTTCTCCCCCGATGAATTCAATGATCTCAACGCGATATCCAACAATGCGCAATATCTGTGCACGCAAAGCATCTGTGAGTAAATCACCCATGCGCTCTTTCATCACACCAAACTTAGTAATAGCACCCCATGGCTCTGGGCTTTGCTCCATCTGCTTTTGAATATCGTGGTGACAACATGGTGCAATCAATAAAAGCTTTGCTCCACCATTTACTGCCCAGGCAATTGCATCATCTGTGGCTGTGTCGCAGGCATGAAGTGCAATTGCAACATCTGCTTGCGCAGCTGTAGTTGAAGCGATCTCTTCGGCTTTAAAGGTAATTGTGTCGGTAATTCCTAGCTTTGTGGCTATCTCATTGTTTCGATCACGTGATGCCGGACGAATATCAATCCCAGTCACATGAACAGGCATTCCAATGCTCTTGAGATACTGGTGAGCAGCAAATGTTAAATAAGCATGTCCACAACCCAAATCAACAATTGATAACGGCCTGTCTTTACTTGGCTTTGCAATCTGACCAGCTTCAATTGCAGAGTTTAAGGTTGGCACGAGTAAGCGCAGGAACTCTTCTACCTGTTTGTATTTATCATTTTTCGAAGGCTTGATCTGTCCTTTGTGATCGGCGATGCCGACTTCGCGCAAGAATGGATCAGCCGGATCAAGTAAGCGTTCTTTTTTCTTATCGTGAGAAAGGTTTTGCTCCAGGCTCTTCTTTTCATAGTGAACTTGGGCTTCACCACTCTTTGTCACCCGAATACTCATAGATCCATCCACGCTATCCACGGTGATATTCGCATATCCGCTAGAGATTAATTGCAGGACCTCTGATTTATCTGGTGCAATATTTTTAGTTGTTGTGGCTTTGCCATCGCTATAGGTGAGTTGTAAAACAATGGAGCCTTTGATTTCAACGGCTCTGATATCAATACGCTCATGCTCCACCTGCATATTGCGACGGCGACCAGATAAAACAACACGCACTAAACTCTTTGTATCAACGATGAGCGCACATGCCTCGTCTAGAGCTTGTTCTATGGATAGCGGCATGAGTTATTTAGGCGAAATTACCGCTGTGCCCTTTTCATGAGGATAGATAGTAAGAACGTGATTGGGCAGAGCCTTAGCAAAACTCTCAGCCAACTTACGCTCTCCCTCACGATTAACATCATCAATAACAATGATGGCCCTAGGTGAGAGTTTGGCGATGAACTCAGCACGAGCTGGCATGCGTGCCTCTGGGTTTTTAGATCCCGGTGGACCATCAACTATCAATAAATCAATGCGCTTTAAATCCTTTATGACTGCTGTGTCGTACCAATCCACACCTGAGATATGAGCTTTAAGTTGGGCAACTCTTATCTCAACACCGCGCACTTTGTGCTCTTTTAATACTCCACGTGTTATATCTGCAAACTCGCCTGAGTGATCAATACTAATTACTTTCTTTGCCCCAGCTTTGGCAACTACTAATGTGGAAACACCTGAGCCAAGTTCAACAACCAATTTCGGATTGTGCGTGCGAACTAGCTGAGCCAGAGTTAATAGAAGATCTGGAGAGGCTGCCCAGCTGCGCGTTGGTGGAACTGGTGCGCTAAATTTTAATAGGGATAACAACTGCTGCATTGCTTCACTCTGGCGATAGGACTGCCAGACTTCTGCTTTTAACTCTTTGGTCGATGCAGCTATCTCTCGTGTAGTTCGCTCTGATCTTGCACTGACCTTTTGGTGCAGTGCTCGTAGTGAGCGGATGCAATAGGCAACACCTAGTGCGATGATGATTAAAAGTACTAGCGAGAGGAATTTCACCTTGTAAGTCTAAGTGCGAGGCAGGTGAACTTCAATTGCCAAACCGCCTAGTTCGCTCTTGCGAAGAGTAAAGCTTCCCTTATGTCTTTCAATCACCGCATTCATGATGCTCATGCCCAGCCCCGTGCCGCCAGTATCTCGAGAGCGAGATCTATCAAAGCGCTTTAGTCCTCTGATTTTCTCTCCATATGATTCAGGGGGCAATCCTGGGCCGCTATCTTCAATAATGATTGTGATCTGCTTTTCAGCCTTAACACTTACTCGAACTGCGGTGCTTGGGGGTGTGTGCAGGCGAATGTTTGTTAGTGCGTTTTGGATAAAGCGCTGCAAATACTTTTCAGAGCCAACCATTACCACGCTTGCATCTATGTGAGTGGTGACTGGATGGGTTGGTGCAATGTCCTTAAAGTCAGAAATGTTCTCACGAACTAACTGCGCAATATCAATACTTTCAAAATCAATATTGCCTTCTTCACCTAACTGAGCCAACATCAGTAAGTCACTTATCAAAAAGTCCATCCGCTTTAACTCACTGTTGAGTCGATCAAAGGCAGCGCTCTCACGCTCTGGATCTAGCTGCTTACCTTTGAGAAGTTCGGCATAACCTTTAACAACCGTCATTGGTGTGCGCAGCTCATGTGCAGCATCACCTATGAACTCCTGCATTTTCTGCCTTTGTGCCCGCTCTTGTGCCAAGGCTCCGGAGCGCGAAAGCAGTGATGCTGCGATTGATGCAAGGATGTTTGCCAGAATAATAAAAATGAGAAGTCGCCAGAGATTGATATCAAGTGAGCGGTGAATATCAACTAAAGAAGCAGCAACTATTAGCACATCCCCTTCAGGGATTGGGATACTGCGAACTCGAAGATCTGGACCATCGAGTGGTGTGCCAACAGATTCGCGCAAAATAGTTACTTCCCCACTTGGGGTTGCAAAACCTAAAGTTAAGTCAAGATTGTTTTGCTCGATACTAAGCAGGGCAATACTTACGGCATCTGCCGGATTTACGCGAATATCACTTTCAACTTGATTAAGACGTTTATCAATCATGGCAATCTCACTTCGATATGTGCTCACGACTGCAAAGCCACCAATAAGAATTGAGAGGACTGATGTAATAAGGGCAGTTGAGATAAGTTGCCGAGTTCTATTTTTCATAAAAACTATTTAGGCTCCTGAATTTGAAATCCCACGCCACGAACCGTTTTAATACCTTCAAAGCCATCTCGGTGCAGTTTCTTGCGAAGGTATGAAATATAGGTATCAACGACTGTGCTCTCTGACTCAAAGGTAATTCCCCAAACTTCATCCAGCAAAAGGTTCTTGCTGAGAACTCTGCCTTTCTTCTCTATCAATATCTGCAGTAAGCGGTACTCAGTTGGTGAAAGATCTACCGCTTCACCGTTAAAGGTTACTAAGTGTTGATCATCATCGATTGAGATTGGACCGCATGAGAGAAGAGAAGGCACGTCAATATTCTTTGTTGAGCGGCGCAAAATAGCTTTAATACGCAAAATTAACTCTTCGATTCCAAAAGGCTTAACCACATAATCATCAGCACCAATTTTTAAGCCCCGAGTGATATCGGCTTTATCTTCACGTGCTGTGAGCATGAGCACCGGTGTTAAGTCATTGGTGCTTCGCAAGCGCTCAACTAATTCAAATCCATCCATGAGTGGCATATTGATATCGATAACTAGCAAATCTGGCTTATGGGTGCGCAATAGCGTTAACGCCGACATCCCATCAGTTGCTTCCACGGTCTCAAAGCCAGCGATGCGCAAGGTGTCATTAAGGAGTGCTCGGACCGCCGGCTCATCATCAACGATCATAATTAACTGTGCCATAGGGCCACTCTTGCATGATGGGGCTCTAAATCCAATAAATATTCACTTTCCGAGGCCATTTCACAGAATAATCACAACAGATGCATGCATCATTTAGGCATGAGAAGAAGAGGGATAGCACTCGTTGTCATCTCCCTGACCCTCCTTTTTTCATCCAGCTTGAATGCTTCAGCTGAACCAACGCCTTCACCTTCACCTGATTATCAAATGTTAATGAATCAATACAAATTGGATTTAGATCGATTCCGTACCTTGGTGCAGGCTCGCGAAAAAGCACGATCGCAAATTAATCGCACATTTATGCTTGCCGTTAATGATGCAAACTATGAGGCTCGCATAACAATGAAAATAGCCAAAACAGCTGCAGCTAAAAATGAAATTCTTTCTAAACAAAAAATCGCTATAACTGCAGCCAGTGTTACTCGTGATGCTGCAATAGTCGCACTCGGTGCCCTTCCAACTCCGCCTGTAAAGCCTGTAAAGCCAGTTGAGATGGCAACGCTAGATAAAATGAAGAATAAGAAATCTTCACCATCTCCAACACGATAAAGAAGCTACTCAACATCACAATTCATTGAGTGAGATGCATCATTTGATACGAAATTTTGTGGCCGCTCTTGTACATTAAATCGTTATAAAAGCGAGACATTACTGACCATAGTTTCAGTCTTCTTGCATTGCTTGGGTTCATGAGATTCGCATAAGTTCACCTCATGAACTCCTCACCGTGGTGGAAAGAAGCCACGATTTACCAGATCTATCCCCGCTCATTCTTTGATAGCAATGGTGATGGTGAGGGCGATCTACCTGGAATCACAAGCCAGCTTGATTATGTGAAAAACCTAGGTGTGGATGCAATTTGGTTAAGCCCTTTTTATCCATCCCCCAATAAAGATGGCGGATACGACGTGGCTAATCCACGTGATGTTGATCCACGCTTTGGAAATTTGGAAGATGCCAAAGAGTTAATAGCACAGGCCCACAAGCGCGATCTGCGAGTAATCGCCGACATCGTCCCTAATCACTTCTCTGATCAACATGAATGGTTTCAGGCAGCGTTGAAAGCTGGTCGTGGTTCTAAAGAGCGTGAGCGATTCCATTTCTATGAAGCAAATACAGATGGAACTCCCCCTAATAATTGGATCTCAATTTTTGGTGGCCCATCATGGACTCAAGTCGAAGATGGACAGTTCTATTTGCACCTTTTTGATTCATCACAACCAGATTTGAATTGGGAAAACCCTGAAGTAAATGCCGATTTTGAAAAGACTTTACGCTTTTGGATTGATTTGGGCGTGGATGGTTTCAGAATCGATGTGGCCCATGGGTTGATAAAAGAGGATGTCTTAACAAATCATCCTGATCCACAGGGTCTAAGTGATGCCTTACGTCTTGATGTGGCGATGGATTTTGAAAAGCGCAATGCACTTTTATTGACTGTTCCTTTTTTTGACCGCCAAGGTGTGCATGAGATTTATCGAAATTGGCGAAAGCTCTTTGATTCATACGAAGGTCGCGACATCATGGCTGTTGCTGAGGCCTGGGTTCATCCTCCCGTGAATGCAACCCGTTATGTTCGAGCAGATGAGCTTCATCAAGTCTTTAACTTTGATTTACTGACTGCCGCGTTTAATTCAGATGTTCTATTCGATGTGGTTGAACAATCGATATCACTCAATGCAACAGTTAACGCCCTGCCAACATGGGCGCTGAGTAATCATGATTCACCCCGTGTTGCTAGCCGAATAGGTGATGAGCAAGCACGCGCACTTGCTCTCTTTGTATTTGGACTACCAGGCTCTACATATGTTTTTGCTGGTCAAGAACTAGGACTTCCTGATGGGCAGTTACAGGATTCAGATCGACAAGACCCAATGTTTTTTAGAAGCAATGGTCCTAGTAAGGGCAGAGATGGCGCCCGAGTTCCACTTCCTTGGAGTGGAGACACAACACCTTTTGGATTCAGCAATGGAAAGCCATGGCTGCCAATTTCACAGAGCTGGAGAGATTTCACAGTTGAGAATGAATTAGCTGATCCTAAGAGCTCGCTGCATCTATATAAAAATGCTCTAGAACTACGCAAAGAATTCTTAGTCGGAGCAGGTGGACTGACTTGGCTTGAGTCATCCCGACATGGAAGTAAAGAAGATGCTTTGCTCTCATACTCCAGAGGAGTTATCACAGTGGTCATGAATCTTTCAGATTCTGCCAAAGAGTGTGATGTAGCCGGCAAATTAATAATCGTCAGTGGCGGCACCGTGGATGCACGAGATGGAAAAAAGGTTATCCCGGCTCGTTCAACTGCTTGGTTCTTAACTTAAATTATTTCTTTGTCTCTCAAAGTCTCTCGCTTGTGATCTTTGCTTTTTTCATGAATCTTACGGATTTGAGTATCAAAGCTCTTCATGGCGCCATCAAAGGCGGCGAGATCATTGAACTCACTAGCTTCGGCGCGAAGTAATGGTCCTGAACCATGAGAAGTCACAATGACTCTGTGTGAGTGCTTACCTAAACGTGGGTTGGTTTCATGAAGAACTTCTACTTCAACGCGGTCAATGACCACACCAAAGCGCTCCATGGAATTTAATTTCTCTTCAGTTATTTCTCTAAAATCTTCGGCAAGTTCGGCGTTACGTGCATGAATTTGAATCTTCATGTTTAGAAGGGTAGTACTAAAACCACCAATGTTGCTATAGAAGCAAGCAGGAATGATTTGCCAAGAATCTTTAGCGCTGTAGCGCGATCAGCTGCTTTGTCTTGTGGATTACTTACGCGTGACAAATCTCCGAGCTTGCCAAAGTTGAACGTGCCGGCAAAGCCGTAGGCAAGACAAAACTTACTGCGGGATTGAACATAGCCCACTGCTGCGACCATTAAAGGTAGAAATATTCCTACACGCGCTCCTGTAGGTGCGCTCACAGAAATCATTGCGATCAAAGATGACGCGGAGAGAAACAAACCGAGAACTGCAACAAACTGCCTTCTGCGAATCTCTTTTTGCCCAATATTGCATGTTCCTGCAATATATGTTGAATCAGACATCCTCAAACTCATCTTCATCAATCCACGTGTCTGCCACAGTGTCTTCTTGGTGTTCTATCCAAGAAAGGAAGGAGCCCACGGCACGAAAAGCCAACACAGCAACTGTTACTGCTGCGATGATTCGTCTCACGGCTTTGACCATGAGATAAAAATACTCTCTATTACAGGTTTGTGCGCTAGATAGCGTTCAGGGCGCTAGTGATGTCATCCCAAATGTCATCAACGTGCTCACAGCCCACTGATAAGCGAATGAGCTGCTCTGGAACTGATGGACTTTCAATGGGCCAACGGCGTCTGCGCTCCCACAGCGACTCAACTCCACCCAAAGATGTGGCATGGGCAATCATCCTTGATGATTCACAGACTTTTTGGGTTTGTTCTGCAGTTCCATCAACTTCAAAAGAAACAATGGCGCCAAATCCTGGGTAGCGAACACGTGTGATTTTTGGATGGCCCGCAAGTCGCCCGGCCAACTCTTTAGCGCTCCCCTGTGATTTATTAAAGCGAAGTGGGAATGTGCGAAGTCCGCGCAGCGCTAGCCAGGCCTCAAATGGACCTGGGATAGAGCCATTAAAGCTGCGTAAGTCGTGCAAGCGCTTATAGAGAGCGGGATCATTTGTTGAGAGCGAGCCCATCAAAACATCACTATGGCCAGATAAGAACTTAGTAACAGAGTGCATGACGATGTCAGCGCCCATTGCTAAAGGATTTTGCACAAGTGGAGTTGCAAAAGTGTTATCTACTGCAACGCCAATTCCTAATTTCTTAGCTGCAGCGATTAATTTTTCAAGATCAGCCACATCTAGACATGGATTAGTAGGTGACTCAAGCCAGATGAGCGCAGCACCCTTCATAGAATCAATGACCTCTTGCGTGTTTACTACATCTACAAATCTAACTTCTAGGCGACCACTTGCATGAAAAGAATTCAGCAAACTCATAACACCGCTATAGCCCTGATTTGATGCAACAACTGGTGCACCGATGGGGAGAATTGAAAACACTGCGCTGATGGCTGCCATGCCAGAAGAAAACGTAAGAGTTTCTCCACCCTCTAACTCGCTAATTGCCTCTTCTAGCGATGTCCAGGTTTGATTGCCATATCGACCATAACCAATTGGTCCACCAGAATGAAAAGTTGAAGTTAAATCAATTGAAGGATTAAGTGGTGCATCCGGTGTTACCGGTGGACGCCCTGCAGTGATCGCGCTAGTTTCAATCTTTTTGCTCATCTGCTAATCCTATGCCGATGCTTCAAGCACTGCCATTGCAGCGTTATGGCCAGGAATTCCACTCACGCCACCACCTCGAATAGCTCCTGCGCCGCAGATAAAGATGCGGGGATCATCGGTTTCCACGCCCCAACGTATGTGCTGGTTATCTTCACGGAAAGGAAAACTTAAATCTTTATGGAAGATATTGCCACGAGGCAGCCCCACATCACCCTCAATATCTAGTGGTGACTTAACTTCAATTGCCGCAATGACATTTTCAATGGGCTCAACTAAATATTGATTAAGTGAGGCTAATGCAGCCTTAAGTGCAGCAGCTTTTGCATCTTCATTATTGGCATCAAAGAGGGCTGCTGGGGTGTGTAAGCCAAAGAGCGTAAGAGTGTGATATCCCTGCTCTTGCAGTTCAGTGCTAAGAATGGATGGATCAGTGAGTGTGTGACAGTACATTTCAATAGGAAGCATTCCTGGCATAGTGCCAGCCTTAGCATCGGCAAAAGTTGATTCACACTCTGCAAAAGACTCATGGGCGTGAAATGTTCCAGCAAAAGCTAATCGTGGATCTATTCCAGATTTTAATTGAGGCAAGGACTTTAACAAGATATTTATCTTCATCTGTGAGCCTTCAAGGCTGGCAGGTGCTTTTCTACCACGAAGGCGCGCTAACACTTGTGGAGCAGCGTTGCTTAATACATAACTAGAAGTAATCGATGTTCCATCTTCAAGAGTAAGAGTTACATGATCGGTAGTTGTAGTAACTGATGAAACTTTGGAATTAACCCTTATCTCCACACCAGCAGTAGTAGCAACGCGAACTAACTCTGTAACTAAAGCTCCCATTCCACCGCGTGGAACTTTCCACTCACCGGTTCCGTTTCCGATCAAGTGATATAAAAAGCAGATATTTGCTTGCATTTCATAGGCTGAAGCAAAAGTTCCAATCAGTGCATCGGTAAGAATTACTCCACGCACTACATCATCCTTAAAGCGTGCTTCGATGATTTCACCAATAGGGCGCTCCATCAAGTAATCCCACACCTTTGGCATATTGATTTCTGCCTTTAACTCACTTCGACTCTTTAATGGATGGAGCATTGAAGGAGCAATTTTGGCTGCGAACTCTGCAATTTCATTATAGAAATCCTGCCAAGCAGCCCACTCAGCACCTGTTGGATCTATCTCTTTAAAAGAATCTTCCGTTGCTTTATCCCACTGGCGCGCCACATATAGCCCAGAGTCTTTGCCGCCGCGAGAGTAAGGGGTGTAACTAGAAACAGTTCGGGAAATACGTTCAAAATTTAAGCCCAGGTCGCTCACAATCTGATCGGGAAGTAGCGAAATCAAATACGAATAACGAGAGAGCATTGCATCGTATTCGGGAAATGCTCGAACACTCGTTGTTGCACCACCCACCTCGGCATTTGCCTCAAGAATGACAACAGATTTTCCGGCTTTAGCTAAATACGTTGCTGCAACAAGGCCATTGTGCCCACCACCAATAATTACAACGTCAAAATTTGTCACTACAAAGATTTCACAATTCGATCTATTGCCTCAGTCAGAATTGTTGGGCTGGTTGCGTAATTTAAACGCACAAACTGTGTGCTTTGAGCACCATATAAATGCCCTGCATTAAAAGCGACCTTACCGCGCTCTAAGAGAGTTTGAGCTGGATTCTCACCTAAGTTAAGTGCGCTTAAGTCCAGCCAAGCAACGTAGCTAGACTGTGGCAAATGTGTCTTCACTGAAGGAAGTTTGGCGGCAAGTAAATTGCGCACCATTAAAGAATTCTCTTCCAATATATCAATTACTGAATCCAGCCAGACTTCCCCATCTTTAAATGCTGCAGCAGATGCAAAAGCACCAAGAATTGAAGAGCGAAATTTCACAGCCAGTGGCATTAACTTGAGAACTTCATCGATGGCCTCATTTTGCGAGACAATTAAAGCTGACTTAAGGCCAGCGATATTCCAGCCTTTAGAGGCAGAAGTTACGGTAATGCCTACTTCCCGAGCGGTTTCACTAATAGTCAAGAATGGAACAAACTCATGAGATTTAAAGACTAAAGGTGAATGGATCTCATCGCTAATTACGATGACGCCATATTTCTTGGCCATATCTGCAATGCGAGTTAACTCTGCGCGTGAATAAATTCGACCCAATGGATTGTGGGGTGAGCACAGCAGATGAACCTTTATGCCAGATGCGTAAACCTTTTCGACTTCATCTAGATCTAAGGTCCACGGATTAACATCATCACTCATTGACCCTGAGTTCATAAATGGAACATCTACTTTTTCTAACTTAACTTCATTGACCCAACTATAGAAATTTTGATACACGGGTGAATTAATAAGAATGCGATCACCTGGCTGAGTAAAGACTCGCATAACCTCAACGCAACCAACTCCGACATCTGCTGCAATTCTTACCTGCGACTTATCTATTTCCCAGCCCCAGCGCTTGGCACAAAATGCTGCAAAGCCATCGGCCAACTCAGGAACCGGCCCTAAATATCCAAGGTCTGAGTGATTCACCATTTCGATTAACACATCACGGATGGGCTTGGCTATTGGAAAGTCCATCTCCATAACAGGCAGTGGCAGAACATCTGCAGGAAATCCTCGCCATTTCTCTGAACTATGGGTGAGAAGTTCACTAAGCGCGGGCGCAACAACGTTGTTATCAGGCATAGCGGCTAGGTTACCCTGCTCGACTCGCTTAGTGGAAGAGGCTAAAACTAAGCCTCTTTCGGGCTAATTCGCCGGGTTGAATTTCGAACTACCAATGTTGTCGGAAGCACGAGTGATGGTGGATCAATATTTGGTTTGCGCAATCTCTCCATAATCGACCATGCCGCCATTTCACCCATAAGTTGCACAGGTTGCTCAATAGTTGTTAACTCTGAAAACTCTGCCATCTCATGACCATCAAAGCCAACAATGGAAATATCATCTGGAGCTTTTAATCCATGTCGACGCATGGCTTGCATAGCACCCATGGCCATCTCATCAGATTCACAAAAAATAGCCGTTGGGCGATTAGGTCGAGCTAATAAATCATCCATAGCCCGAGCTGCGGTATGCATTGTGAAATCGCCATGAACTTCACGTTGAGGCAACCACTCCAAACCGTTTTCTGCCAATACTTGCATGAATCCTTTGCGGCGATCTTGTGGAACGCTAAAGTTAAATGGATCATCAGGTCGTCCTGACATTAAACCGATTTTCTTATGTCCCTGATTGACTAAATGTTGAGTAGCAGAGCGAGCACCAGCAATGTCATCAATCTTTACCGAAGCGCACTTTTCATGATCCATACCAACTAGGGCAATTGGAATACCAAGGCTGAGCATGGAATCAAATTCCTCAACCGTTGGTGGCAAGCTAATAACAATGAGTGCATCAACACGACCTTTGAGTAATTGGTGTTGAAATAATCTCTCACGGCCCTTCATCTGGCTGAAGTTATAGAGAAGAAGATCTAGGCCCGCTTCGCGTAATGCCTGCTCTGCACCGCTAATAACCTGTGAGAAATACCAACGAGAGATATATGGCGCGACAACTCCCACGCTATTTGTTCGCCCAGATGCGCTACTGCCCTTAATTGGCGTGAGTGGGTAATTTAATTTCTGCGCAGCTGCAAGAATCTTTGATCGTGTGGAGTCATTAACGTGGTGAAGGCCGCGAAGGGCGCGTGAAACAGTTGCCGTGGAGACCCCGGCTTCCTCTGCAACTTCCTTAATTCCAGCCACTTGGCGCCTCCGCATGCTGTAAAAACCTGCAAATAATTCTGCAAGAGACTGCAAAATAGGGCATTAGCACTGCAATTGGCAATAGCTTGGTTCAAATTAGGGCTAAATTGGTGGGCATGAGTGATCAAATTGAAACCCAGATCGATGTATCTCTAACAGAGCGAAATCGCGTAACCGCACTCTTTCGCATCGTCCTAATCGCACCTATAACAATTTTTGTTCTTTCCTTTGCGCCGCAACAATTTGATTCCGGCGATATGTCATGGGTAGCAGGGGTTTTTGTACTGCCGGTAGCTCTATCAATAGTTTTTCGCCAAGCATATCCATCGTATTTATTAGCTTTTAATGAGGCATTCATTTCTCTCTCAACACGCTTTGATGCATATCTGCTGGTACTAACAGATGAATATCCCTCCCTTGAAGAAAATGATGTTGTGAGTGTGACTTTCCCAGAAGTCGATCCAAAAGCCCTCAATCGTTTTCTCCCTCTTGTGAAATGGTTTCTAGCAATTCCTCTGTACGTGGTTGGTCTTGTTTATGCCATCTATGCCTTCTTCCTAACAATCTTTGCTTGGGTAAGTGTTGTTCTTACTGGTAATTATCCTGAGTGGTGCGCTGAAGGAGTTGTAGGAACGATTGCTTATTGGAACCGCATTCTTGGTTATGCACTTCTAATGGTTACTGACGAATACCCAACTTTCTCCCTCTAATTTATGGCGGTCCACTCTGCTCAAAAGATGCGGCGTATTGTCGCAGAAGTTGGACAGATGGATCGCAAGTTTGCACCACTTATCGAACGTCGCCCGCTGTGCACAATAGGTCGCAGTGCTCCATCTGAGTCTCATTTTGAATCTTTAGTCAGTTCAGTTATCTCCCAGCAGTTAGCTACTAAAGCTGCAGAGACAATTCATGGGCGCTTAGTTGATTTATGTAAAGGAAACATTAACGCAAAGAAATTAATCAAACTCGATGAGATTGCCTTGCGTGAAATAGGTGTCTCTGGCGCCAAAACTCGCACATTAAAAGGCTTAGCTGGTGCTGTTGTTGATAAATCAATTCCAATAGATTCCATCGATGAGATTCATGATGATCAAGAGATCTATGACAAGTTAACTTCGCTCTGGGGCATTGGTCGATGGACAGTTGAAATGTTTATGATGTTTCAGTTAGGGCGCCTGGATGTCTGGCCCACGGGAGATTTAGCAGTGCGTCGAGGGTGGGACATCATCCATAAAAATAAAGAAGAGACCTTGGCGAAAACGTTAGATTTAAAAGGGGAAAAACTGCATCCATACCGCAGTGTTGTTGCTTGGTATTGCTATCAGGCAGTCCATGAAAGCCGTGGCTTGGACTACTAAATATCCTCAAGAATTAATGAGACTGAGTTTATGCACCAGCGCTCATCGGTAGGAACGTCATAACCCTCGCCTTTGAAGATGTGTCCCAAGTGCGAGCCACATGCTGCACATCGAACTTCAGTTCGCACGCGAGGAAATAGTGAGCGATCTTCAATAAGCTCGACTGCATCATCAGCAGTTGGCGCATAGAAAGAAGGCCATCCACATCCTGAATGAAACTTAGTTTCGCTGCGGAAAAGCTGGGCACTACATGCTTTGCACTTATAGACACCTACCTTGTCGGTGTCGGTGTATTCACCGGTAAATGGTCGCTCAGTTGCAGCATTGCGCAACACATCATAGGAAAGTGGATCTAACTTAGCTTTAAGGGCCAATTCATCTATTGAAACTGGATAATTTTTCTCGCTCATGCATTAATTCCTGCACTGGGGTAAGCAACACCTGTGCTGGAGTGGCAGTCATATCCGTTAGGGTTTTTTGCTAGATACTTTTGGTGATATTCCTCCGCTAAGAAATATTGAACCCCTTCGGCGCTCTTAATCTCAGTAACAATCTCATCTAAGCCCTGTGGAGTTAGTACATTTTGATAAGTATTTCGAGAATTAATCGCAGTCACATATTGCTCAGGGGTGGTTGTGTAGATAGCACTTCGGTACTGTGTTCCGATGTCTCCACCTTGTTGATTCAGAGATGTTGGATCATGCATGACCCAAAACTCCTCTAGCAATCTCTGGTAACTCACTTGTGACTCATCGAATGTAACTGCAACCATCTCAGCGTGACCCGTGACCCCAGTACACACTTGTTCATATGATGGATTTGCTCGTGTGCCACCCATGTATCCAACAGATGTTTCTGTTACGCCATCCATCTGCCAAAAACGGCGCTCAGCGCCCCAAAAGCAACCTGTTGCAAAATATGCGATTGAACTCATGCGCTCATTCTGACAGTTTCGCGAGATAACTGCACCCGCTGATAACCTACTCATGCTCATGAGCCCCCGTAGCTCAGGGGATAGAGCACCGCCCTCCGGAGGCGGGTGCACAGGTTCGATTCCTGTCGGGGGCACTGACTTGACGCATATCACCCAAATTTTCTAAATCTTTATCCATTCATCCTTGTTAATCACTGCATAACAAGGGAGAATCAGCATCTTGCGCAACATCGATGTGCGTATCTCCACCTAAAGATTTACCGTGATTTGGGTATGCCCAAATCTTTTATATGAAGGGGGCATCCCATGGATTGGCGACATCAATCAGCCTGCCGTGATGAAGATCCTGAACTCTTCTTCCCAGTTGGAAATACTGGACCAGCAATTACTCAAATCGAAGAAGCTAAAAAAGTTTGTAACCGTTGCATCGTTAAAGAACCATGTCTTGCTTGGGCACTCGAGAGCGGACAAGATGCTGGAGTGTGGGGTGGTCTTTCAGAAGATGAGCGTCGCGCACTTAAGCGTCGCGCTGCACGTAATCGTGCACGTTTAATGGAGCAGCAAAACCAGTTCTAAAGTGGGAAACGTAAGTTAGCTTGCGTTCCTGAATCTGTTGATTCTAATTTTAAAACACCTTTGAGTTCATTTTCTGTCAACGTTCTAACAATCTGAAGTCCTAGATTTGATGAAGTTGCTAAGTCGAAACCTTCAGGTAAACCAATTCCATCATCTGTAATATTAATAACGCACTCGTTGCTATAGCGAGATAGTTCTATGGAGAGAACTGAGCCTTGCTCAGCCAAACCGTGCTCGAGGGCGTTGTGCATTAACTCTGTGACAACAAGTGAGAGCGGTGTTGCCAGCCTAGATTCAAGTGAGCCAAGTTTACCTTTTCGCTCAATTCGTAGTTCTCCCATTCGAGGACTCAGTTCCAGGGCATGAGTGATCAAACTAGTGAGAACTTCATCAAAGGCAACTGTGTTTTCACTGCTTGTTGAAAGAGTGTCATGAACAAGTGCAATCGAGGCAATACGTCGCACAGCTTCATTCAGAGCTGATGATGCACTCGGATCTTCGATCCTACGGGCTTGCAAGCGAAGAAGGGCAGAGACAGTCTGAAGGTTGTTTTTAACACGGTGGTGAATTTCCCGAATAGTTGCATCCTTAGTGACGAGTTCTCTATCTCGCCTGCGAAGTTCGGTCACATTTTGCAGCAAAACAATGGCACCGATTCGATCGTCACCTTGCAACAATGGAAGCACCAATAGGTCGATAGTTGCGCCTTGATTATCAATTTCAACTCGTCGCAAAGTTTTTCCATTCAGGCGTGTGCGAACTCCTTCTTCGTGGGGATCGGGAGAGTTCTTAGCAACGGCTTCGGCCACCTCACCTAACTTGTTATTTTCAATCTCACTCTTCCAGCCCATTCGGCTAAAAGCAGATCGAGCATTAGGGCTTGCATATGAAATAACACCGTTCACATCCAAGCGAATTAGACCATCTCCCACACGTGGCACTGGCTCAAAAAGTGAACCTGCATCTTGGTAAGGAAATGAACCTTGAGCAACCATGCGATAAAGGCTGTGGGCAATCTCGCGATAATTTAATTCAAGTCGACTAGGTGAGCGCATTAAATCAGCGTTGCGATGTCGTGTAATGACAGCGATGACTTGACCATCAAAAAGAACAGGAACTGCTTCTTCTTTAATCATGAGTTCGCCGACTTGTTCAGATCCTGAATCGCGGACAATTTCACCACTTGATAATGCAGAGTCAATTCTTGGCCGGCTGCCCCACATCTCTTCATCACCAATAACATCATTAGTAAAAACCGTTGCTGCAGTTGTTGGACGGATATGAGCCACAGCCACGTGCCCCGTTGGCCACATCTTCATATCTTTTCGAATAGGAACCCAGAGAATCAGATCTGCAAAAGAGAGATCTGAGAGCAGCTGCCAATCAGCAACTAGTTCGCGCAGTTTGTGCGCCTGATCGATTGTTACTGAGCTACGGCTATGTATTAAAGTCTCAAACTGGGGCATATTACTTCCACTCCCCTAAGTTTATTTCAATCTCTTGGGTTGCAAACCAGATGAGTTCTTCTTCATCAGGAAAAAGAAGGAGGGCACACTGAACTTGTTCCCATGTAATTGGTGAGTTTAGAGTCACTGAATTTTCATTGACTGTATTAACCTGCTGGGCTTCTAACTCAATAGCTAAAACAATTCCCGGTGCTTTATCTGATGGGCGCATCTCTGATGCAGCCTGTGCTGCCTCAAGGGATAAGAGATATTCAATCTCTTCTTCACCTAAATCTTCATTTTCACCAACATAAAAAGGCGTTGGGGCCAAAATTGATTCTAAATCTTTGCTTCCAGAGTTAAGGAAGGCCACAAGCTCATCATGAGATAGTGGAAGATAGGCTCGCATGCCTTAATAGTATTAGAAGTTAGCGCTTGAGCTCACTGGCCATTGTTGCAATTGATTTACGCAGCGCAGAGCGCATATTGACCTCAATGAGTGTGGCTTTTTCCGCTAGCGCCTTGGATGCCGCCCGATTTTTGGCTCCAACCTACTTTAAGCAGCACCATGACAACGCTTATATTTCTTACCTGAGCCACAAGGACATTGCGCATTACGCGAAACATCTCCAGTAGTTTTCACACCAGATTCATCTGCAGCTGTGTATTGAAGACCACTGGAAGACAAAGGCTTAGCTTCAAGGCCTGCGCCGCTTACTTCTTTGCTTGCAGCCTCAACAGTTACCTCAATATTGAATAGGAATCCCGCAATCTCTTCCTTGATTGCATCCATCATTGCTGAGAACAGATCAAAGCCCTCGCGTTGATATTCAACGAGTGGATCTCGCTGGGCCATGGCGCGAAGGCCAATTCCCTCTTGCAGATAATCCATCTCATATAGATGCTCGCGCCATTTACGATCTAGAACAGAGAGCAATACCTTGCGCTCTAATTCACGCATTACTTCAGATCCAAGTGACTCTTCACGCTTTGCATAAGCAGCTTGGCAATCTTCAATTACTGCAGCAGTTAAAAACTCAGCATCAAGTCCACTGCGTGAACCTACTCGGGCTACAAGTTCATCGATGGTAAATGAGATTGGATAAATCGTCTTAAGTGCGTTCCACAAAGTGTCAAGATCCCAATCCTCTGAATAACCCTCTGAGGTTGCCATGCTGACGTAGGCGCTCAAGGTGTCACTGACGAAATCTGCTACTTGATCCTTAATATCAGCACCTTCTAGAACCATTCGACGCTCACCATAAACAACTTGGCGCTGGCGATTCATTACATCGTCATACTTCAAAACATTCTTACGCATTTCAAAGTTCTGAGATTCAACCTGCGTTTGCGCTGAACGAATAGCGTTACTGACCATTTTAGATTCAATAGGGGCATCTTCTGGAATACCAGCAGCCGTTAAAAAGCGCTCAACCATTCCTGAGTTAAATCGACGCATGAGTTCATCTTGAAGTGAAAGATAGAAACGTGATTCACCAGGATCGCCTTGGCGACCAGAACGACCACGCAACTGATTATCAATGCGTCGAGATTCATGTCGTTCAGTTCCTAAGACATAGAGCCCACCGAGCGCAATTACTTCTTCGTGACCTAATGCAACAGCTGCCTTTTGGCGAGTAATTTCATCAGGCCACGCTTTTTCATACTGCTCTGCATCATCAACTGGAGAAATGCCTCGACGCTGTAATTCAAAATCTGCCATGAACTCAGGGTTTCCACCCAGCATGATGTCCGTACCACGACCAGCCATATTTGTTGCAACGGTTACTGCACCTTTAACACCTGCGCGAGCGATGATTGCCGCTTCACGTTCGTGGTGCTTGGCGTTGAGAACTTCATGTGGAACTCCTGCTTTGCGAAGGAAACTAGATAGTTCCTCTGATTTTTCAACGCTGACCGTGCCAACTAGAACTGGTTGGCCCTTTCGGTATTTTTCTGCGATATCAGAAGTAACTGCGATGAATTTTCCGTCCTCTGACTTGTAAACGAGATCAGGCTGATCAATACGAATCATTGACCGATTTGTTGGAATAGGTACAACACCCAACTTATAAATCTGGTGAAATTCAGAGGCCTCAGTCATTGCTGTACCAGTCATACCTGAGAGCTTGTCGTACAGGCGGAAATAGTTCTGCAGAGTAATGGTTGCAAGGGTTTGGTTTTCATCTTTAATTTCTATGCGCTCTTTTGCTTCCAGAGCTTGGTGTAAACCTTCGCTATAGCGACGCCCAGCCAGCATGCGACCCGTGTGTTCATCAACGATGAGTAGTTCGCCATTCATAACCACATAGTCTTTATCACGCTTGAAGAGCTCTTTGGCACGTACTGCGTTGTTGAGGTAACCAATCATTGGTGTGTTTGCTGCCTCATACAGGTTTCCAATTTGTAGAAGCTCTTCAACCTTTGTTACGCCATTTTCAAGGATTCCAATGGTGCGCTTCTTTTCATCAACTTCATAGTGTGCATCGCGCTGCAATTTACCTACCAGAGTTGCAAACTCCATGTACCACTTCGTAGCTTTATCAGCTGGTCCACTAATAATTAATGGCGTACGGGCTTCATCAATTAAAATAGAGTCAACTTCATCGACTACTGCAAAGAAATGATCACGTTGCACGCACTCTTCAAGTGTCCATGCCATGTTGTCGCGTAAGTAATCAAAACCAAACTCATTATTTGTTCCATATGTAATGTCAGCCAGGTATGCCTCACGTCGCTCTGCTGGAGTCATGTTGGCCAAAATCACGCCAACCTTTAATCCTAGGAAGCGGTGAATACGTCCCATCCATTCACTGTCGCGCTCTGCTAAATAATCATTTGTTGTAACAACATGAACTCCGCGGCCAGCTAGTGCATTTAAATACGAAGGCAAAGTTGCAACTAAAGTCTTTCCTTCACCAGTTCGCATTTCCGCGATATTGCCTTTATGAAGTGCGGCTCCACCCATAATCTGAACGTCATAGTGGCGCTGACCCAAAGTTCGCTTAGCAGCTTCGCGCACAACAGCAAATGCTTCTGGCATCAAATCATCGAGTGATTCACCTTTAGAAAAGCGCTCTTTAAAGATTTCTGTCTGTGCTCGAAGCTCTGAATCAGACATTGCAACAATGCCAGATTCATGTCCATTAACGACAACAACAATCTTGCTCAGCTCACGAAGGATGCGACCTTCGCCTGCACGCATAAGCTTGTCAAAAAACGCTGGCATTAATGCAACCTCTCAAAGCTCACTCACTGATGTCCTTCAATTTCCCAGCCCCTATCGTAGAGGTTGAGCCACGCAAGCGGTAACCGAGCCCATGACCGCAAATCCATGTGAATTCAAGGCTATGGCCGCCTCAGAGAGGGCTACTTGACAAATTAAACCTAAATGTTTTAAGGGAATTTACTTGTGGAAACTAGACATGCACATCATCTGGTATTAATTTAATCAAGCGTGATTCAATTCCTTGACGAGTTTGGCGTGGCAACGTTAAAACAAAATGAGCGCCTTTGCCAGGTACTCCCCATGCTTCCAGTTCTCCATTATGCAGACGAGCATCCTCGAGCGCGATTGAAAGTCCTAGACCGGTTCCACCGCGAGTTCTTGCCCGTGAAGGATCAGCGCGCCAAAAACGATCAAAAACACGGGTAAGGGCGTTTTCATCTAAACCAATTCCATGATCTCTCACGCCGACTGCCACATCATGTTCATTTGCAACAATTGTGATTGCAACTGGCTTTTCTTCAGCGTGATCGATGGCATTTGAGAATAAATTACGCAAGATGCGCTCAACTCTTCGAATATCTGCCTTCATGTCTATGCTCTCAGCAATGCAATAAATACGAAGATCGGTGGAGCGCTCTCTGGCCACTAGCGCCAAGTCCTGTGCACATCGATTTGCCAATAAAACTATGTCAAAATCAACGGCCTCAATGACAGCAACTTCGGCATCAAATCGACTTACTTCAAGCAAATCCTCAAGTAATCGTTCGAAGCGATCTAGTTGGGCTACTAAGAGTTCAGTGCTTCTAGCTACTACTGGGTCAAAACCATCACGAGAAGCGTTAATGACTTCAGAGGCCATTCGAAGTGTGGTTAGTGGTGTACGAAGCTCATGGGAAACATCTGAAACAAAACGTTGTTGAACACGAGATAAGTTTTCTAAGCGAGCAATCTGTTTTTCTAAGGACTCCGCCATCTCATTAAAGGCAGTTCCTAGAGTGGAGATTTCATCCTGTGATACCACCTTCATACGCTGGCGAAAATCTCCAGATGTAAACTGGGTTGCAATCGCTGCCGCTTCACGAACCGGCCGAACAACTTGTCGAACTACAAGCCAAACAATTAGAGCAATCAGTAGAATCAAGACTGAGCCTGTTAGTAGCAGCAGGCGTTGAATCAAATCTAGCGTTGCATTTTGGTTAGCAAGAGAAAAAAGCATATACATCTCATACTGACCAGCACCAGGGATCTGAACCTTTTGACCAAAGGCTAGACCAGGAATTCTTAAGTCACCTGCGTATTGAATAGTGACGTTTGAAGAAACTAAATCGAGGCTTTTGCGAACACGCTTACTTAAGTTTTCAGGAATTGATGTTGGATCTACTTGGTTAGAAGTAATTTCATAGTTTTGAATACGATTATTACCAGGGCTGCGAATGAAAACAACTTCTCTTGCATTCTCATTTGATGTCAGTGACGTGGCGGAGCTAATGATGTCATTGACTACTTTGAATACAGCATCTTCTTTTTCGCCATCAGCCAAAAGAAAGCGGTATTCGGCTGAAAAGATTGTTGAACGCGCCTCAATCCGTGAGGATTCTAGGTTCACTTTCTTAATGCCGGTGGCTAACTGTGAGTTGAGAGCAGAGCCAGTCAGATATACAACGCCCAGAGAAAGCAGAACAGTTGAAATAATCACTCTGGTTGCAAGTGAATTACGAAGGCGTAAGAAGATACGGTTCATAGTTTAGGAACCGCCCATCACTCCAGCTTTGTAACCAACTCCGCGCACAGTAACCACTATTTCAGGTCGCTCTGGGTCATGCTCGATCTTGGAGCGAAGACGTTGAACGTGGACATTGACTAGACGCGTATCAGTGGAATGGCGATAGCCCCAAACTTCACTAAGCAAGGCATCACGCGTAAACACACGGCCAGGCTCTTTTGCAAGGGCGACTAACAAATCAAACTCTAAGCGAGTCAATGAAATCTGTTTGCCTGCACGTAAAACTTGGTGTGCTTGAACATCGATGGCTAAGTCGCCAATAGTTAATAAGCCTGCGATATCAACATTTGTTCGACGCAAGCGAGTGCGAATACGGGCAATTAACTCTGATGGATGTCTAAAGGGCTTAACCATGTAGTCATCTGCCCCAGCTTCAAGCCCACGCACAACATCGTGTGAATCACCTTTTGCTGTCAACATAATGATTGGAACCATAGATTCTGCGCGAATTAATTTACAGACTTCAATTCCATCGAGTCCAGGCAACATAACATCCAACAGAACTAAATCTGGTGGATTGTTACGAAATACATCAAGAACTTCATCCCCGCGGCTTACGAGGTCTACATCAATACCTGCACCGGTTAAAACAATGCTGAGCATTTCGGCAAGGTCCTGGTCGTCATCGACGACCATAACCAATGTCATTAGCTACCGTGCTCCCAAGAGTTCAAGTACATATCTTGTGCTGGAGTAAGTGTGTCAATAAGGCCGCCCATGCTCTTCAACTTCAAGCTAGCAACTTCCTTGTCAATATATGTAGGAACGTTGTGAACACCAGGCTTTAAGTTCTTAGCTTCCTTAACAAGGTATTCAGCAGTTAACGCTTGATCAGAAAATGACATATCCATAACTGATGCAGGGTGACCTTCGGCTGCACCAAGGTTAACCAGGCGTCCTTCTGCAAGTAGAAGTAAACGGCGACCATCAGCCATGACATATTCATCAGTCTGATGACGCATCTTTGTATTCTTCTTAACTGAATGCTGTTCTAGCCAAGCGACATCAATTTCAATATCGAAGTGACCTGAGTTAGCCATGATTGCGCCATCCTTCATTACTGCAAAGTGCTCATCACGCAAAACATCGCGGTTACCTGTAACAGTAATGAAAACATCGCCAACCTTTGCTGCGTCTGCCATTGGCATAACGCGAAAACCTTGCATCATTGCATCTAATGCCTTAGTTGGATCAATTTCAGTAATGATTACGTCAGCACCCATTCCCTTGGCGCGCTCTGCAACACCCTTACCGCAGTAACCAAATCCAGCAACAACAAGAATACGTCCTGCTAGAAGGAAGTTAGTTGAGCGAAATACTGCATCAAGAGTTGATTGACCTGTTCCGTAACGGTTATCAAACATGTGCTTTGTATCTGTGTCGTTCACAGCAATCATTGGGAACTGAAGTGCTCCGTCTTTTGCCATCTGGTTCAGACGAATAACTCCTGTTGTGGTTTCTTCGCAGCCACCAGCGATATTTGGAATTAACTCTTTGCGAGTTGTGTGAAGAGTATTGACGAGGTCGCAACCATCATCGAAAACTTGGTGTGGTTCGATATCAAGAGAAGCGTTGATGTGCTTGTAGTAACCATCACGGTCAACAGCGTTGCGAGCGAAAACAGAGATTCCATATTCATGGACCAAAGCCGCTGCAGTGTCATCTTGAGTTGAAAGTGGATTTGATGCACATAGGGCAATATCAGCGCCGCCAGCTTTTAGAACACGCATTAAGACAGCTGTCTCAGTTGTTACGTGCATGCATGCAGAGATGCGAACACCAGCAAATGGTTGTGACTTTTCAAAGCGTGCACGGATTTGAGCAAGAACAGGCATATTACGCTCGGCCCATTCAATGCGCATGCGTCCCTGTGTAGCAAGAGATGCATCTGCAATATCGTGCTTTGGAAGAGTAGAAGTAACTGGTACGTTCACAAAAAGCTCCTTTTATCGACTGCGCTCAGGAGCCTAGGTTACTGCCCCCACGCCTAAAGCGAGTAATGAAGGCGCGCTTCTAGCCACGAATGAGGGCGAGAACTTCATCACGTAGCTCTTGCATGCGCTCTGGCGACTTAGCCTCAACGTTGAGTCTGAGCAGCGGCTCGGTATTGGAGGGCCGAAGATTAAACCACCATGTGTCGCCATTGACTGTGAGTCCATCAAGATGATCCGTTGTAACCCCGGCCATTGAACTATATGTGGATTCAACTAATGCAGTTGCTGCTTGCGTATCAGCAACTTTCGAATTAATTTCACCACTCAGTGAATATCGTTGATAGGGCTTTAAAATCTCTGACATAGATTTATTTGATTCACCTAACGCTGCAATGGCATGCAGAGCTGCAAGTGCTCCTGAATCAGCTCTCCAAAAATCATCAAAATAGAAGTGGCCTGAATGTTCCCCACCGAAAATCGCTTTACTCTCAGCCATCATTTTCTTGATATAAGAATGTCCAACACGCGAGCGAAGTCCAACACCACCATTTTCTTCAATTACTTCTAATACGGCCCTTGATGAGATCAAATTATAAATAATCGTAGATCCAGGGTTCTTCTTTAACTCGCGCTGTGCAATCAAAGACGTTAAGTCGGATGGATTAACTGCATGAGCTTTTTCATCAACTAAAAAGCATCGATCGGCATCACCATCAAAAGCCAAACCTAAATCAGCTCCATGTTTGATAACAGCCTTTTGAAGATCTCTAATATTCTTTTCATCGATGGGGTTAGCCTCATGATTGGGGAAGGTTCCATCTAGTTCAAAATACATTGGGATTAATTCACAGTTTAGGCGGGCAAATATCGCTGGAGCAGTGTGTCCTGCCATTCCATTTCCTGCATCTACAACGATTTTAAGCGGGCGAATAGTGGAGAGATTAACAAGGCTTAAAAGATGATCGACATACTCCTCAAGCATGTCCCGCGCAGTTTCAACCCCGACTGAGCGAAGCTCAAGTGCTGAACCCTTTCGAACAAAGTTTTCAATTGTAAGTAATCCTGATTCTTTACCAATCGGACGAGCACTGCTGAGACAGAGTTTTATGCCGTTGTATTCTGCAGGATTATGGCTTGCCGTAAACATCGCACCTGGTAGACCAAGTTTGCCTGAAGCAAAATACAACATATCTGTTGAGGCTAACCCAATGCGGATGACATCCATTCCTAAGGAAGTGACTCCGGCAGAAAAGGCATCGGCAAGTGGAATTGAAGATGGCCGCATATCTTCACCAATAACAACTGTTCCTGGTTCGCGCTGTTGTTGGAGAAATCGTGCAAAAGCAACGCCAGTAGCAAAAGTAAAATCTGGTGTTATTTCGACATCTACAAGCCCACGAATGTCATAGGCTTTAAAAATATTTGCAATCTCTTGCGACATTAATTAATCCTTACGATGGCACAGCTCGAAGATGACCTCGGCGTCCAATTGAAGCATGTGAATTATCATCACCTACAACCGCAGGTGTTTCTTCACTCCGCTTTGCAACTTCACGCACTGCATCTGCGATCGCCATTAAATCATCATCTGATGGACCAGGTTCATTTCCTGTTAGCTCTTGCTTAATAACATTCCATCCATGTGGAACTTTCAAACGCTCACCATGAATTGCGCATAGATCATAAGCATGTGGTTCTGAAAATGTTGCAAGTGGTCCGACTACAGCAGTTGATTCAGCATAAATATAAGTAAGAGTCATCGTGGCAACTGAACGGCAGCCCACACGAGAGCAAGCGCGTCCGACCTGTGCTGGTGACTTCATGGTTAGAACATTAGTGGCCTGTGTGCCAATTTTTAGGGATTTAATACGCGAATGTTTGAATTTGGAACTTCTACTCGTGTGAGAGCACTGCCGTTCTGGATAGGGATAAATCCATATCCATTACTTGAGGCGATTAGTGCGCCAGCAAAGACCCCTTTACTGCTAGAAACAATCGTAATTGAACGTGCATTTGCGGGAACTCGCCACGTAGCAATATCGCTTCCTTTGACTACAGCGCTGACGATTTTGCCATTTAATAATTTAGATTGGACTTTGACGGCGATTGAATCTCCCGCAAATGCAATCAGTGGAGATAGTCCAGTCACTGCAATAGACATCGGTGTAAGAGGTGGTGTGGCTGTACTCCAGACAAAGTCCTTATTCCCACTAATTGTTACCGATGATGAAACTGCTGCAACTATTGGTTCAGGAGAGGTGATCCGGACAGCAAATGCACTCGCTGTAATTTTAGGCTTTAAAGAAAATTCAGTAACCACTCCAGCATCAATTGAACGTGAACTCAGACCCACTGGAATAAAACTGCCATCAGCAGATAAAACTTCTA
>Ga0208942_1000201_pt1 | contig 26876 bp, 30 predicted proteins | sample GreLakmeSU08MSRF_FD_187704 | JGI IMG/M metagenome (GOLD analysis project Ga0208942, IMG submission 187704) | Freshwater lentic microbial communities from great Laurentian Lakes, MI, USA - Great Lakes metaG SU08MSRF (SPAdes) | ecosystem: Environmental > Aquatic > Freshwater > Lake | place: Great... | reverse complement strand
CGAAGAGGATCTTGCCTTCGCGGCGCAGATCCTCGAGCACATCGAGCGTCTCCTCGACGGGCGTGTGCTCGTCCATCTGATGGACTTGAAACAGGTCGATCCAGTCGGTGCGTAGACGCCGCAGGCTCGCCTCGACGCTGCGGCGAATATGCAGACGCCCGTTGCCGCTCTGATGCGCCGCCGGCCCCATCGGAAAGTGACACTTCGTAGCGAGCACGACCTGATCGCGGCGGCCCTCGATGATCTTGCCGAGGATCTCCTCGGTCAGACCGTTTGTCGCGATATCCGGCGGAATCGGATACGCGTCCGCCGTGTCGATAAACGTGATGCCCGCCTCGAGCGCACGATCGACGATCCGCGTTGCCTCGGCCTCATTCGCCTGCCGTCCAAACGTCATCGTGCCCAAGCAGGCGCGCGAGACTCGAAGCCCAGTGCTGCCGAGGTTGACGGTATCCATCAGGAGGCGTCGAGCAGACGCTTACGCGTTGCCGACGTTCTCGCCCTGGAAGTAGCGGATCACGACGTCTGCGGACAGTTCTGGCTGCTCCATCAGATTCGTATGGCCCGAACCCTCAACGATGTAGAACTGCGAGCCCGCGATGTTCTCGTGAATCCAGCGTGCACCAGCACCGTCGGGACCCGCATCGATCGGCGTCAGACAATCTTCCGAGCCGACCATCACGAGCGTCTCGGCAGTCACCTTAGCGGCGTACGGACGCAGATCCATGTCACGCATCGCATTGCAGGCTCCAACAAACACGGGCACCGAGCAGTTGCGCTCGAGCACGCCCTGGATGACGCCCACCGTCTCGTCGCCCGCGGGCGTATCGAGGAATGCGCGCGACAGGCACTTGGAGGCGATCTCCTGAGCCAGACCGCGACCGCCCATGCCCTGGGCCTCGGCTAGTGCGGCCCAGACATCCCAGTGACAGCTCGCCATGTAGTCGCTTTTCGCCATTGGGCAGTCGAGGATCAGGCGATCGACGTACTCGGGGTGTCGGCCAGCAAACGCCAGCGCCACCATGCCACCCATCGAGGTGCCGTGGACGTGCGTCTTCGAGATACCGGCGGCATCGAGGACGGCCTTGAGGTCGTCGGCCCAGAGCTCCATCGAGTACTTCTGCTCAGGGCGCTCCGAATTGCCATAACCGCGGAGGTCGGTCTCGATGACCTTGAAGTGCGGCGTCATCAGGTGGGTGACGAAGCCAAAGTTCTCGTGCGCGAAGCCTGCGCCGCCGATCTGCAGCAGGTGCTCCGTGCCCTCGCCATGAACGTCGAACCAGATCTTGACGCCATCGATATCGACTTCAGCCATCGTCTTCTCTCCCTCGAGTGGTAGATGTGATCCTAGTAGGAGCGAGGCATCTTGAGCACGTGCTGGCCCAAAAAGGCGAGCACGAGGTTGTTGCTAATCGGTGCGGTGATGTACAGGCGCGTCTCGCGGAACTTGCGCTCCACGTCGTACTCCTCGGCAAAACCAAAGCCACCATGGGCGTCGATGCAGGCGTTGGCGGCCTGCCACGAGGCCTCCGAGGCGAGCAGCTTTGCCATGTTGCCCTCGGCGCCACAGGGCTCGCCGGCCTCGAACAGTTCGGACGCACGACGGCGCATCAGGTCAGCAGCCTCAACGGCGGCATGGGCGCGGGCGATTGGAAACTGGACGCCCTGGTTCGAGCCGATTGGCTTCCCGAAGACTTCACGCTCAGTTGCATAAGCAGCGCCCTTCTCGACAAACCAGCGACCGTCACCAATGCACTCCGCGGCGATTAGGATGCGCTCGGCATTCATGCCATCGAGGATGTAGCGGAAGCCCATGCCCTCTTCGCCAACGAGTGCCTCGGCTGGCAACTTGAGGTTCTTGATGAAGACCTCGCAGGTGGCGTGGTTCATCATCGTGCGGATCGGGCGTGCGTCGATCGAATCGCCAGCCTCGCGTAGATCGACGAGGAAGGTGGAGAGGCCCCACCACTTGGGCTTGCCCTCAACGGGCTCCGACGTGCGCGCGAGCAGGAGCATCATGTCCGAGTGGAAAAAGCGGCTCGTCCAGAGCTTCTGGCCGTCGACGACCCACGATCCATCGTCTTGCTGGACGGCGCGGGTGCGGATCGCGAGCGTGTTCGAGCCCGCGTCGGGCTCCGTCACACCGAAGGCCTGGAGGCGAATCTCGCCCGAGGCGATGCCAGGGAGGTACTGCTGCTTTTGCGCATCCGAGCCATGCCGCAGCACGGTGCCCATGATGTACATCTGCGCATGGCAGGCGCCTGAGTTGCAGCCCTGATGGTTGATCTCCTCAAGGATGATCGCCGCGTCCGACTCGCTGAGTCCGCCGCCGCCATATTCCTCTGGGATCAACGCTCCAAGCCAGCCGTCCTCGGAGAGGCGCTTGACGAACTCGGTCGGGTAGCCCTGTTCACGGTCGAGTTCTCGCCAGTATTCGCCGGGGAACTGTTTACAAAGTTCGGTGACGCCCTCACGGATCATCGCCTCACGTTCGAGAGTTTCTTGGTCAACCATGGTGAGATCCTATTCGGTAATACCTCCGGGCAGCAAATGTCTACCTTCGTCGCGAAGGCTGCTCGACAGAACGGCTAGGGTGCAGGCAACCGATTGGGAGGAGACACCCGATGAGCGATGAGCTATTTGAGACTGGCCTGCGGATCCGCAAGGAGGTCCTCGGTGAGGAGTACGTGGAGCGCTCGCTGGCGAATGCCGACGAGTTTTCGATGGACTTTCAGCGCCTCGTTACCGAGTACTGCTGGGGTGCCGGCTGGGGTCGTTCGGCACTGAGCAAGCGCGATCGCTCGCTGATGAATCTCGTGATGATTGGCTCGCTCAACCGCATGCACGAGTTCCGTCTCCACCTACGCGGCGCGATCACGAATGGTGTGACGAAGGCCGAGATCCAGGACGCGCTGATCCAGCTCGCGATCTACGCCGGCATCCCGGCGGGCGTCGAAGGCTTCCGCATCGCCCGCGAGGTCTTCGCCGAGTGCGAGGCCGAGGGCGTCGAGGTCAAGTAGCCATGGCCGACGAGCAGCCCGATCACATCGCGATCACCAAGGTTCGCCTGACGTCGCTCGGCGGGCTCGCGTGCAGCATGACGGTCAAGGACCACGAGCCGATCGTTGCCGACGAGCCACTCGATTTCGTGGCGGGCGCGCTCGCCGGTGGCGACACGGGCTGGACGCCCGTGCAGTACCAATTGGCGGCGCTGATCTCGTGTGCGAACGTTGCGATCGCGATCACCGCGCAGGACCAGGGCTTCCAGCTCGACGGCCTCGAGATTCGTGCGCAGTCCGATCTCGACCTGCGCGGACTGCTCGACGGCGACCCCGATCGTCAACCCGAGTTTCTCCACGTCGGCCTCGAGCTACGCGTGCAGACACCGGAGTCGATCGAACGTGTTGAGGCGCTCGCCCGCGAGTCCGATCGGCGCTGCCCACAGCTCGGACTGTTTCATCAAGCCAAGGTGCCGATGACGCAGACGTGGACGCGCGACGGCGAAGTGCTGCTGACGCTCGAGGGCTGATGTCACAAAGGGGTCAGACCCTTTTGTGACATCTTCGCGCCATCAGGCAAAGCCCATCGGTTATCGCCAATCGAGATGTCACAAAGGGGTCAGACCCTTTTGTGACATCTTCGCGCCATCAGGCAAAGCCCATCGGTTATTGCCAATCGAGATGTCACAAAAGGGTCTGACCCCTTTGTGACATCAGCCGCCCCAGATCCCACAGGTGATGCCGCCGTCGACGTTGAGCTCGGTGCCGGTTACCCAATTGGCCTCGTTCGACGCGAGGTAGACGAAGGCGTTGGCGTGATCGACGGGCTCGCCGAGTCGACCAAGCGGGTGGAGGTTCTCGGCAAACTTCCGGGCCGCTGCGGGGTCGGGCTGATCGTTGAAGTAGCCATCGATCATCGGTGTGTTCGTAAAGCCCGGGCAGATGCAGTTGGCACGAATGTTCTGCTTGGCACCATCGAGAGCCATGCACTTGGTCAGCATGATCAGCCCCGCCTTCGAGGCGCAATATGCGGCGTCGGCCGGGATCGCCCACTGGCCCGCCATCGAGGCGGTCGACAGGATCGAGCCACCGCCGCGCGCGGCGAGGTGCTCCCAGGCCTCCTTCGCGCAGAGGAACACGCTCTTGAGATTCGTGTCGAGCTCTTTGTCCCACTCGTCCTCGGTCAGGTCCATGACGCTGCCGACGATGGTGACGCCCGCATTGCAGACGAGCACGTCGAGCCCACCAAACTCGGCGACCGTGCGCTCGATGGCGGTTCGGATCGAGGCGCGATCAACGACATCGATGGCGACACCGATGGTATCCCCACCAAGTTCGCTGGCGACGGCCTCGGCGCTGTCAACGTTGAGGTCGGCAACCACAACCTGTGCGCCCTCGTCGACGAATCGTCGTGCTGTCGCCGCGCCGATACCCGAGCCACCGCCCGTGATCAATGCCACCTTGCCTGCCAGTCGGTCCGCCATGGTCCGCCCCTTTCCTCACCGTGCATGGTGGCGGGAAATGATCAAACAGGCAAGGAGCAGATGATTTCCCTTTTTGGCGTTCCGGCCGTACGATCCTGACCGTGGCTGCTCGCACTGCGATTGGAAAGATCTGGGACGACCACCTCGTCGCGGACGACCTGATCTTCTGTGATCTCCATCTCGTCCAAGAGGTCTCGAGTCCGCAGGCCTTCGACGAGCTGCGACTTGCGAAGCTCGGTGTTCGCCGCCCCGACCGCACCATCGCCACGGCCGACCATTCCGTCCCGACGGCCAATCGGGGCCTGCCGATCGTTGACGACATGGCGCGCTTGCAGGTCGAGATGCTGGAGCGCAATTGCGCTGACTTTCAGATTCCGATGCGTCCCTACCGTTCGCAGGGCCAAGGCATCGTCCATGTGATCGGTCCGGACCTCGGGCTGACGCAACCCGGCATGACGATTATGTGCGGCGATTCGCACACCTCAACGCATGGTGCCTTCGGCGCGCTCGCCTTCGGGATTGGCACCAGCGAGGTTGGTCATGTGCTCGCAACGCAGACGCTCGTGCAGTCCGAGCAGCCGACGATGCGCGTGTCTTTTAATGGTCCGCGCGGCTTCGGTGTGACGGCGAAAGACATGGTACTGACGATGATTCGGCAGCTCGGCACCGCCGGCGGCACAGGGCACTTCATCGAATATGCCGGCGACGCGATCCGCGACCTCTCGATGGAGGGGCGCATGACGGTCTGCAACATGACGGTCGAGGCGGGTGCCCGGGCGGGGCTGGTGGCTGCCGACGACACGACGTTTGCTTACCTGGAGGGCCGCGAGTGTGTGCCCGCAGATTTCGAGACCGCAGTTGACGGTTGGCGTCGTTATGTGACGGACGCCGACGCCAGCTTCGATCGCGAGGTGACGGTTGACGTAGCGGCGATTTCGCCGGCGATCACCTGGGGTACCAACCCGGGGCAGTCGATCCAAATTGGCGACACTGTGCCCGACGCGAAAGATGACGGTGATGTCCGCGCTCTGGCCTACATGGGTCTGACGGCCGGTCAATCGCTGGTCGGGGTGCCTGTCGATCGCGTCTTTATTGGCTCGTGTACCAACGGTCGGATCGAGGATCTTGAGGCGGCGGCAGAGGTCTTGCGGGATCGCACGGTTGCGGTACGCACGCTCGTCGTGCCGGGTTCGATGGCCGTCAAGGCGGCGGCCGAGGCGCGTGGGCTGGCCGACGTCTTTATCGCGGCGGGAGCCGAGTGGCGCGATGCTGGCTGCTCGATGTGTGTGGGTATGAACGAGGACATCCTCGAGCCAGGTGAGCGCTGCGCCTCGACGTCCAACCGAAATTTCGAAGGACGGCAGGGGCGGCTCGGACGCACGCACCTTGTGAGTCCGGCAATGGCCGCCGCTGCTGCGGTCACCGGCTGTCTGACAGACGTTCGCGAACTAGCCGGCTAGACCGGTCAATCAGTAGAGGAGAGCACCATGAAGCGCATCGCAGTTCTTGTCCCATTCGCTTTTGACGAGACGGGCCTCGCGGGCCGGCGTCAACAGCAGCAGTCCGTCAGCTGGGGGCCAGGCATCGAGTTCGAATATGTCCCTGTTTCGGCTGGCCCACAGTGGTACGAGAACTACCACGATTGGATTCTCGCCGACCTCGCGATGCTTGAGTGCGCGCTGCGGATCCAGAACGACGGCTACGACGCGATCTGCATCGACACGATGAGCGACTCGGGTGTCAACGCAATTCGTTGCGAGCTCGATATCCCGGTCATCGGCCCTGGCCGCACCTCGTATCTGACGGCTCTGATGCTCGGCAACAAGTTTGGTGTGCTGACACAGTGGGCACCGTGGGCATCGCTCTATAAGAAGGGCGTCCACGAGCTCGGCCTCGAGTCGAAGCTCGCTGGCATCCGCCACATCGACACCCCGCCGGACGTCGTCAATCTGCTTGGTGGCAAGGAAGAGGTTGTCTTTCCGAAGCTGCTCGATGCGGCGATGAAGCTTGTGGAGGAAGACGGCGCGGACGTGATCTGCCTCGGCTCGACGACGATGCATCAGTCGCACGCGTACCTCGCGGAGCACCTGCCGGTGCCGATCATCAACCCGGGTCCACTGTCGTACAAGATCGCCGACGCACTGCTCGACTGTGGTCTCAAGCAGAGCCCGACGGCCTATCCCAAGCCACTCGTTCCGAAGCACGAGATGATCCACGCGATGCTCGACGCGGCCAAGGTTCAGCAGGAGAGTTGATGTTGGCTCGACGGATGTCACAAAGGGGTCAGACCCTTTTGTGACATCCGTGTAATCCTTGTTGTGACACATCTCGTGTGAATGTCTCAAAAGGGTCTGACCCCTTTGTGACATCCGTCGTGGGTCTCGGCATCCTCTGCGAGATTCCAGCGCGACATTGTCGCTTTACGGCGGCGGTCACTGTGCTTCGCTTAGTTGCATGGCCCGTGGCGATCGACAAGAACCCGTAGGAATTCCGATTCATGTCATCGGGCGCGGTTGCGGTGGTCAGGCCGTTTTCGGCACCGACGAGGATCGTGGTCACTTTGTCTATCTGCTCAACGGCGTCGTCGAGGACTTCGCCTGGCAGGTGCTGGACTGGGTGCTGATGTCGAATCATCATCACGTCATCGTGAAGTTGGCGGAGAAAAATCTGTCTGTCGGTATGAAGCGACTGCACGGTTTTCACGCAGTGGCGTGGAACGAGCGACATTCGCAGATGGGTCACGTGTGGCAAGGCAGATTTGTCAGTAAAGTCATCGATCGTCCTGGGTATGCGGAGCGCGTGGCACGGTACATCGATCTCAACCCTGTACGGGCCCAACTTGTGCGCAACCCGGCGGACTGGGAGTGGGGCGGTTACCGGGCCAACGCTGGCATCGCGAAAGGATTGCCATTCCACGATGTGCCGGCTGGACGCCGACTGGTAGTGGGTGGTGAGGACCTCACGCAGGCTGAGATCTGCACGCGGTATCGGCGATCTACGGAGGCCGGGGTAGAACATGAGCGTGGTGGACCGGCGGTCGAAGGAGAGCGACCTGGGCTGATCGAAGTCCTCAGTGATAGCGGCGACGATCGGATCCACGAGGCGACGTCGCTGTGGGGGTATTCGATCGGCGAGGTGGCGTTGGCCTACGGCGTCCATCCTCGCACGGTGATGCGATGGCGTGATGAAGGCCGAACGCCGGCGTTGCCACTCGATGTCACAAAGGGGTCAGACCCTTTTGTGACATAGATGCAGTCGTGCTTATCGCTAGCTGTCGTTCATGTCACAAAAGGGTCTGACCCCTTTATGACATCGGAGTTGGTTGGCGGATGGTGCACCGCACACCGCATCGGGCACTCGCCGCTAGTCGGAAGTCAGGCGCTCGAGCAGCGCCTTGGCCTCGGGGCTCCCTGCGATGACGGCGAGGTTCCACCAGACGAGTGCCGTTTCGTTGAGGCCGGTGCTGAGGCAGAGCTCGCCGAGGCGAAAGGCGAGCGGGCCGTCATCGATTGTGCGGAGCTGCTCGGCCGCGGCCGCCGAACCGCATTCGAGCAGGCCTGCAAGTTCGTCGGCGAGCGCGGGATCGAGGTCTGCGGCCTGCGCCCAGTGCATGCGGACGCCGGGTAGGTCGGCCTGTTCGACCGCCGCCACTCCGAGGCTCCAGAGCGCGTTCGCGTTGTCACGCTCCGCCATTCGTTCGAGCAACACCCGGCGACGCGTCGCGCCCGTGTTGAGCAGCATCAGATGGTCGCGCGCCTGCAGATCGCCGGCTTCGGCGGCCTCTTCCCACAGCGAGTGAGCAGCCGCAAAATCGCCGGCCTCATACGCCGCAAGACCGCGGTCGAAGAGATTTGTCACATCAGTCATCGGCGGCAGGGTACCCGGGCGTGTCGCTTCCCGTCCCCAAACGGGAACTGACTGTGCGAAAATCCGCGTATGTCGAGCCCGCTGCACCCCCTGCATCCGCTGACTCCCGACGAGTTGCGACGTACGGCTGAGGTCGCGCGTACCGCCGAGGGCGCGGCCGATGCCGTCTTCGTGCACATCAGTCTGCGCGACCCAAACAAGGCGGTCTATCTGGCCTGGAAAGATGCGGGCGGCCCACCTCCAGCGCGTCAGGGTCGCGCCGCAATCTATGACGCCCAGCGTCGCCTACGCGAGATCACCGTCGATCTTGACCATGGCACGATCGTCGAGGACCTTCACTTCCCTGGCGCGCAGCCGCCCATTACCGGCGACGAATATGTCGCAGTTGAGCACGCCGTCAAGCAAGATCCGCTGATGGTCGAGGCGCTCGCGACGCGCGGCATCACCGACATGAGCCTTGTCCAAGTCGACGTGCTCGCCGCCGGCGCGATGGGTCATCCCCTCGAGGCCAACCATCGCATTGCGCGCGCCGTTCCGTACCTGCGTGGTGGCGTCGACGACAACGGTTACGCCCGTCCGATTGAGAGCCTGCTGGGCATCGTGGATCTGGACGAGATGCGCGTCCTGCAGATCGAGGAATACGACGTCAAGCCGATTCCGGCTGCTGACGGCGAGTACAAGGCTGGCACCGTGCCGCCGCGCACCGATCTCAAGGCGATTGAGATTACGCAGCCCGATGGCGTCTCCTTTACGGTCGACGGCAACCGCATTCACTGGCTTGATTGGGAGTTCTCGGCAGCGCTCGACGCCCAGGAAGGCCTGGTCCTGCACGACGTGCGCTTCAAGGGGCGTCGCATCATGCACCGCGCCTCGTGTGCCGAGCTGATCGTCCCGTACGGCGCTCCGCATCCGATGCACAACTGGCGCAACTACTTCGATGCCGGCGAGTACGGACTCGGCGCCTGTACCAACTCGCTGGTCTTGGGTTGCGACTGTGTGGGTGACATCACCTACCTCGACGCACACCTCGTGAATGGGCACGGTGAGGTTGTTGAGGTGCCGAATGCGATCTGCCTGCACGAAGAGGATTTCAGTCTGCTCTGGAAGCACTCCGACCATGCCACGGGCAACGTAGAGAGTCGGCGTGCCCGACGCTTCGTCGTCAACTCGATGGCGACAGTCGGCAACTACGACTACGCGTTTCGTTGGAACTTCGGCCTCGACGGCCACATTGAGCTCGAGGTGCAAATGCACGGCATCATCTCGACGATGGCGCATACGGACGGTGAGGTGTTGCAGGGGACGAGCATGGTCGACGCTGGCCTTTCAGGGCCGCACCATCAGCACCTGTTCTGCTTCCGCCTCGACCTCGACGTTGACGGCACGGACAATACGGTGCGCGAGATTGAGGCCGAGGCGATCCCAATTGGTCCCGACAATCCGGTCGGCAATGCGTTCCGCTCGAAGACGACGTTCTTTGAGACCGAGAATGACGCCAAGCGCAATGCCAAGGACACGCTGGCGCGGGCCTGGTACGTGGGCAATCCGAGCAAGCAGAACGCGATCGGTGGAACGCCGAGTTATCGCATCGTGCCGATGCATGGCGTCACGCCGATGCTGGCCGATCCAGCCTCGAGCATCTCGCAGCGGGCGGGCTTTGCGCGCAACATTCTCTGGGTGACGCCCTACGAGGAGAGCGAGCGACACGCGGCCGGCTCGTATCCGTACGGTCGGCTCGACGCAGAGGGCTTGCCGGAGTGGACGGCGGCCGATCGTCCGATCGCCGATACCGACGTTGTCTGCTGGTACACCGTTGGTGTGACGCACTTCGTTCGCACGGAGGACTGGCCGATTATGCCCGTCGCCCGAGCCGGTTTTCGGCTTGAGCCAGCGGGCTTTTTCGACCGTAACCCGGCGCTCGATATTCCGGCGTCGCCTGCGAAGTGTTGTCATCCAGAGTAGAGCGTGATGAGGAGCAGTCGATGAGCGAGAGAGTCCCGCAGGAAGGCAGCGAATGACCGTTCATAAGCGCATCCGTCCCTTCAATACGAAGCAGACGTACCCCGAGCAGAACCTCTCGAACGATCTCTGCCAGGCCGTCGTCGCCAATGGCGTCGTCTACTTGCGTGGCCAGGTCGCACAGGATTTGGAGACGCGCGAGGACGTCGGTATCGGCGATCCCTCTGCCCAGGCCCACAAGGTGATGGACAACATCGAACTGCTCCTTGCTGAGGCCGGTTCCGAGCTGGCGCAGATCGTCAAGTGTGTGATCTACCTGACGGACATTCGGCATCGTGAGCCCGTCTATCGCGTGCTCGGCGAGCGCATGCCTGGCGTGTTCCCGGTTTTCACGGGCCTCGTGGTGGTGGCGCTCGCGCGTCCAGCCTGGCTCGTTGAGGTCGATATCACCGCCGTCATCCCCGACGGGAGCGACGCGTGACGCTGTCCCTCGTCGCGGCGGACCCTGCGACGGGCGAGGTTGGGGTCGTCATCACGTCCTCGAGCCCGGCGGTGGCTGCGCGTTGCGCGCACGTGCGGGCTGGAGTGGGGGCGGTCGCGACGCAGAACGTCACCGACCCGCGCCTGGGCCCGGCACTGCTCGATCGTCTCGAAGCTGGTGCTTCCCCAGAGGAAGCGCTGCAGGCACTGATCGCAGCGCAGCCGCCCGAATTGATCGCCTTTCGGCAACTGACGGCCGTCACGCCCGACGGGCGCACCGCGATCTTTTCGGGTGACCACGCACTCGGTGTCGTGGGCGAGCATCAAGGCACCGCTGTCGTCTCGGCCGGTAACTTGCTTGCCGCCACCAACGTCCCGATGATTGCTGCCGCGGCGTTCGAGACCGCGCAGGGCCCACTGGCCGCGCGCCTAATGGCCGGCCTCAACGCCGGTATTGCAGCGGGTGGCGAAGCCGGTCCGGTCCACTCGGCAGGGCTGCTCGTCGCGGGCGACGTTGCCTGGGCCGTCACCGATCTGCGCGTGGACTGGGCTGATCAGGATCCGGTCGGCGAGTTGACGGCTCTGTGGGCGCGTTGGGAGCCCGAACTTGAGGGCTACGTGACGCGCGCGCTTCGGCCTGGGGTGGCACCGTCGTTTGGTGTGCCTGGCGATCAATAGGTCGCGCGGCATGCAGCCTAGCTCTGCTGCGTGAATCCCGCCGCGCACAGGCGCGTTGGTGGGCGTACCATGAGGAAGAGCGTGTTCGAGGAGGATTCATGAATCGTCGCCACATCGGTGTTGTCTCTGTCGCCATCGTCGCGCTGCTGGCGCTAACGTCGACGGCCAGCGCCACGATCGTGTACCAGTCGTCAAGCAATTCGCGGCTGATGATCGCGAGCGACAATTCGACGGGGGCCACCCGGCTAGGTGCGACGGGTAGCGCTCCGTTGATCTCGCCAGACGGCACGCGCATCGCGTACCTCGGCGGCACGATCAAGCGGCCGCAGCTACGCATCCGCGCGATTGCCACGGGAGTTGAGGTGGTGGCTGCAGTGGTGCCTGGCACGTCGGTCGGATTCGGCGCTGTCTGGGCACCTGATTCTGCGCACCTGGCCGTGCCGACCGAATCGGCCACGTCGAAGGGCTACATTACCGGCGCCGGACTGGATATCGTCGACGCGGTGACGGGCGCGGTGACCGTCGTCTTGGCTCCCAAGGGGCATGACATTGGTGGCTTCTCGTGGGCTCCGACTGCCGACCGACTCGCCTATGCCAGCCAGCGCTACGGTGCGACTTTCGGCAGCCACACGCTACGCATCGTCGGCCTCGATGGTGCGGTGATCTCCTCGCTTGGAGCAGGAACGAGCCCACTGTGGGGTCCGACACGGATTGTCTTCCAGCGTTACACCTCGGTGCGCTGGCATGGCATGAGGCTCCAACACACACAACTTTGGACCGTGGATCCGAGCGGGGCAGCCGTGCCTGCGCAGCTGACGCACTATGCGAGCGTCGGCATGATCTACGGACCGTTCGCGACAGTCTGGTCGCCAGACGGCACGATGCTCTATGGCGGCATCGGCGGCGACGAGGTCTCGATACCTGGTCGGATAAATGCCACGACTGGTCGCTACACGCGGCTCCGCGACGCGACGGGCAAGGGGATGTATGACGCCAGACCAGTGGCCATCTCGGCCGATGGCAAGACATTGCTACTCGACACTGGTGAGATCAGCGGCACGCCTGTCTACCGCACGATGCCGGCAGGTAATGGGGCGCTGCATGTCTTTCTCAAGCACGCCTACAGCCTCACTGTCCAGCCCTCCTGGCAGCCGTAGGTCGTCAGCGCAGGTGACACCGCGAGTGTGCGTCCCGTCTCTGGGTGGTGACGATACCGAGCTTGGATGCACAGCCCGACTACGCTTGCGGTGAGACGAGGAGATAGCAATGGCCGACGATGGTGTGAGCGAGCAGCTCGAGACGCTCTATTGGTGGGGCGTTGCGACGTTCTTCCGCAGTCCGCATAACGAAGACCCGGCTGCGTGCGACATCGGTGTGCTCGGGATCCCTCACTCCTCGGGCAATGGCTCGACCGAGCGCGACCAACACCTCGGACCGCGCGCCGTCCGCAACGTCTCCGCCCACAATCGGCGACCGCATCGCGACTACGGCCTGCATCCATTTGAGGCCTTCCGGGTCCACGACCTCGGCGATGTTGCACTTCCGGAGGCAATGGACAATGAGGCCTGCGTCGATCGCATCGCGGCCGCCACGCGTCGGATCGCGGATGCACAGACCCGATTGGTTTCGATCGGCGGCGACCATGCGATCACGGGCGCCGTCCTGTTGGGCCTGGCTGGACCTGGCTCCAAACTGACCAACGATGCTCCGGTTGCGTTGATTCACTTTGATGCCCACGTCGATTCGTATTCTCAGATTCCACACTGGCTTGGTGCCAAGCGCTCCGCGGCGCATTGGGCGGCCTACCTCGTCGAGGCTGGGTGCATCGACCCTCACCGCAGCACCCAGATCGGCATGCGTGGTCAGCCGCGCACCGAGACTTGGCTGGATACGAGTCGCCAGTTGGGCTACGACGTGGTGACCATGCAGGAGTGTCGCCAGCGTGGTCTCGCAGAGGTGATCGCGACGGCCCGAGAGCGAGCGGGGGAGGGCCCTGTCTACATCACCTTCGATCTGGACTGCCTCGACCCGTCGATTGCACCCGCCGTCTCGAATATCGAGATCGGTGAGGGAGGATTCTCGATCGACGAGGCCAACCAGCTGCTCCACGGTCTGCGTGGCCTCGACATCGTCGGTGCTGATGTCGTCTGTCTGATGCCGACAAAAGACCTACCGAACAACCAGACAGCGATGGTGGCAGGGCACGTTGCCTTTGAGCAGGTCTCGTTGATCGCTGATCGGCTCAGTTCCGCCAGTAGCTAGGCCTGGGTCTGTGTCACCCGTCCGAGCTAGCGCGCGGAGAGCTCGGGGCGCACGTACTGCCCGTGTGTGAGTCCGACGGCGCCAAGACAGAGCTCGGCTGTCGCCGGGTTTGTGGCGAGCGGAATGTTGTGGACGTCGCAGACCTTCATCAGGGCCTGAATGTCGGGATCGTGCGGATGGGCGGTCAGCGGGTCGCGGAGGAAGACGACGAGGTCGAGCTGCTCCTCGGCGGCGAGCGCGCCAATCTGCAGGTCGCCGCCCAGTGGGCCGGACATCAGGCAGTGGACGTTGAGGTCGAACTGCTCGTTGAGCAGGCTGCCCGTGGTCGCGGTGGCGACGAGGCGGCTGGCGCGCAGCACGCTCTGATGGCGTTCGACGAGCTCGAGCATTGCGGTCTTGGCACCGTCGTGCGCGACGAGTGCGATGCGTTGCGGGGTTCGTGTGTTCATGCCCTCAACGTACCCCCACTGCGTGTCAAATCCTGGGGTGTCTCCAGATCCGCACCAGATCCGTACCGTTCCGATCAGCGAACGAGCACGCGCTCCCAATCGGACCACTCGGCGCCATCCGAAAAGCGAACCGACACGGAACGTACCGTTAGGGGCTGATTGCGTAAGGTGATGCGACTCCGAAAGTCGATCGTTCGTGAGGCGCGCCTGACACGAATGCCGATCTGTGCTGCGTCTCCCCCGAGCAGGTGCAGGTCGATCTTTGTGCCTCGGCGAACGGCCGTCACAACGATCTCCGTCAAGTCAACCTCATCCGTACCAGCCGGCGGTGCTGTGGCTGGTGCGTCGACTGGGCTCGGGGTGGGCGGTGCGGGCGCCACTGGCGAGGTGATCACGAAGGGAGCATTGCGGCTCGGTACGTAGAGTTCGACGCAGTCGGCGACGACACCGCTTAGCAGGGGCGACCCAAACGTCCAGCGCATGGTCGTGGCAGAACTCGCCAACTGCGCGACGCTTACGAGCGAGCTGTCGACGCCGCTGCGCTCGAGCGTGGCGCTCCGTTCGTACTGGCTGGTATCAGGCTCAGTCACGATGTGGGTGATGTTGCGATACGCCCAAGCGCCTGGCTTTGACCAGTGATGCTGGGAACGCCACGCCTCGAAGCCCAAGTAGACCCACCCCGTGCCCGGCCAGGTGTACGCAAAGGTGTAGCGCTCCTGTCCGGCGACCCAGTAGCGCTCAGCCTCGACGACCTCCCGCGTGGCGAGTAGATCGCGTGCGGTGATCATCAGCTGTAGCGTGTCCGCTGCGCACGAGCCGTCTTGTTGGCTGGTGCCAAACGCAACCTGCAGGTCGCCACGGCTTGGAACCTCGAAGAAGCTGAGTTGGAGCGAGAATTGTTTGGCACGATTGTCGTAGGTCGCGACGAGCTGGTCGAGATCGTTCGGGTTGAAGCCGCTGGCGAAGCTCGGTGTGGTTGTGCGTTCAAACGAGCCGGATAGGCTCCAATCGCCCGCAAAAGCGTGTGCGCGTGTGGGGGAGACAAACAGGCAGAGCAAAGCCAGCATGGTTGCGAGAACGGCAATTCGAGCAGTGGCGTGAGACATCGTGGTTCTCCAGACGCAGCAGTGAGTGCTGAGGAGTCGGGCGAACGATGCACACGCTTACGGGGCGACGCTGGCTGCGTCCGACGGCGCAGGGCTCGTCGGACGCGGCCGGTCGTGCTACTTGATGGCGATCCGGTCCCAATCGGACCAATCCGTGCCGTCCGAGAAGCGGACGTAGACGTAGCGGACGCTGGTCGGCTGGTTCTTGATCGACAGGCTGTTGGCAAACGTCAGCGTCTTCGACGACTTGCGGATCCGCAATTGAAGCTGGTTGGCGTCGCCCGTCATGGTCAGCTTGATACGCGAGCCGACCCGAGTGGCGCGGGTGGAGATTTCGTCGAGCGTGATGTCGTCGGTCGCCTCCGGGGTGGGGGTGCCGGTGCTCGGAGGGGTCGGCGTGGTGTCCGTTGGTGGTGCTGGGTCGACGACGGGTGGTGCTGGGTCGACGACGGGTGCTGCGGGTGGTGCAATCACGAATGGTGCTCGGCGACCGGGCACGGTGATCTCGACACAGTCAGCGGCGAGGCCGTTGAGGAGCGGCGAGCCGAAGGTCCAGCCCATCTCAGTCTCGTCGCTGTCGAGTCGAGCAACCTGCTCCAGCGAACCATCGACTCCGTCGCGCTCGAGCGTGGCGACGCGGTCGTAGTGCTCAGCGTCCACGCTCGTATCGGTGCGAATCGCCCAGTAGCCGTCACGCCAGTAATGGCGACCCTCGCTGTTGTACCACTGTGCGGGGACCCAGACCCGCGAGGTGCGCGTCGAGGTGATGTCGCGCGAGGCGATCGTGACGTCGATCGCGCCCGTGTTGCACGAGCCATCGGGGAGTCCAGTACCAAACGAGATGTAGACGTTGTCGCGTCCTGGTACCTGGAAGTAGTCGAGGTCAATCGCGAGCGTCTTGGCGCGGTTGTCGTACGCGGCCGAGAACTCGTCGACGTCGTTGGGATTGAAGCCGCCAGCGAAACTGGGGGTCGTGGTGCGTTCGAATTCGCCGGAGATCGACCAGTCGCCGGGGTAGGCCTGTGCGGCTGGTGCGACCGCCAAGACGGCCAAGCTGACGGCGCCGATGATGGCGTTGCGGGCGCGAAGGGTGGAGCGGGACATCGTATCCTCCTGAAGACGGTGGTCAGGCAGCTGCCCGACGCCTATGACGACGTCCGCAGGTCGAGAATCTGACGCAGCGTCTTGTGTGCGTGTCAGTCCACTGTGTATGGTCGTCAGTGATGGGACGCATCCGCACAGGACTACGGATGGCTGGCGCAAGCTGGCGGGTCGTGCGCACGGAGAAGAGCCTGCTGGCGTTTCCGGTTCTTGCCGCCGCCTTTGGCCTAGGCTACGCAGTCTTGGTCGTCGCGCCGCTGGGTCTGATCGGCTTCGTGGCCTTCGGTGAGAACATGATTCTTGTCTGGGTTCTGCTGGCAATTGCCTTGCTCGGTATGAATGTCGGTGCGACCTTCTTTGGTGTGGCAGCAGCCTCGAATGCCTCTCGGGTGCTCAACGGTGAGGATCCGAAACTCGGTGACGGCATTCGCGTTGCGCGCTCGCGCCTGAAGGTGATCATCCAGTGGGGTGTCGTCTCGGCCACGGTGGGCCTCGTCTTGCAGCTGATCAGCGATCGTGCCGGCGGCCTCGGTGGTGCGCTTGTGCGGATGATTGGTGGCGCAGCGTGGAGCATTGCGAGCTTCTTCGTCTTGCCCATTTTGGCGCTCGAAGGTGTCGGCCCCTTCGATGCCATCAAGAAGTCGCTCAGCATCGTGCGTGAGAAGTGGGGCGTATCGCTGATCGGCGGTGCGGTCGTCAGTTTGATCCCTGGCTTGATTGCCTTCGCCGGCATCGGCGTGGCTGCGCTGGGAGTCTTCGTGGGGCTCGGTGGCTTGTGGGCGGTGGGTGCGCCACTGATCGCGATCGGCGTGATCGTGCTCGTCGCGGCGATCACGGTTGGCCAGATCTTGCATGCCGTCTTCACTGTCGTCGTGTATCGCTACGCGACTGAGGGAGTCACGCCAGAGGGATTCTCGGCTGACGATCTCGACGCCGTTTTTCGAGCGAAGAAGCAGCGCCTCTAAGACGCCTCGCTAGCGGCTTTTCTGAGTCGTTTCTCAGGATTCAGATTCCTCTCAGGTTTGTCGTGCATCGTCTGGTCTGTCGATCAGGTGATCGGCACCGACCTCTTCAAAGGAACACATCATGAACCTGAACCGCCGTACCATCATCGCCCTCGTCGGAGTGACCGCCAGCTTGGCGCTGCCGGTTGCCGCGATGGCACACTCCGCCACGAACGCGTCTTCGTCGACGACGTCGACGACCTCGACCCCGTCTCGTGCCGATCATCCCCGGATCAACTTTGCTGCAATCGCCACGGAGCTGAAGCTGACGACCGAGCAGGTCCAAACGGCCTTCCGCGACAACCGCCCGCCGAAGACGGGTACGCGTCCGACGCAGGCTCAGCGGGACGCTGCGATCACGGCAACTGCTGCCGCGCTGAGTGTCGACGTCGCCACGCTGAAGAGCCTGGTCAATGAGTACGGTGGTGGCGCTGCTGCCAAGGGTGCCAAGGCCGCCGCGATTGCCACACAGCTGGGTCTCAGCACCGCCGTGGTAACCAAGGCGATCGACGACGCGCACGTCACCAATCCTAAGCCGCAGGGTCGTCCCACGGAGGCTCAGCGCAATGCCTTCGAGACCGCGGTGGCCGCGAACCTTGGCCTCTCGAAGGACACGGTCTCGGCTGCGTTCGCTGCCGTCAAGGCCGCGCATCAGGCCGCTAAGGCCTCGTAGTACCACCAAACGGGAGGGTGTCCCGACAACTACACCCAGGCTCGCTGCACGTAGGTACGAAAACGGCCCCCCGGGAAACCGGGGGGCCGTTCTGTCATGCGCTGGAGAGGACTTGAACCTCCACGCCCTTGCGGGCACAAGGCCCTCAACCTTGCGCGTCTACCAATTCCGCCACCAGCGCGTGCCCGCGGATGGTAAACGAACCGGGCCTCTTGCCGCGCTGGGCGGTCGCTTTTGAGGGAATTGACAATCCGACTTGCGAACACGCGTTCGATGTGCCATAGTTCGACACGAACACCCGTTCGATTGGAGTCCACGCATGGCACTCACGAAGCGTCAACAACAAGTCCTCGACGTCGTCGAGCAGTACATCGAAGAAAACGGCTATCCGCCGACCGTGCGCGAAATTGGCGACGCGGTCGGGCTGGCGTCGCCCTCGACGGTGCACGCACACCTCAAGGCGCTCGAGTTGAGTGGTGATCTTCGACGCGATGCGACGAAGCCACGCGCGATCGATCTTGGCGAGCGGCGTGCAGCCCGCATCGCACAGCACGCCGAGGCGGCCGAACGTGCGGGCGTACGGATGCTGCCGATGCTGGGCAGCATTGCCGCGGGTTCGCCGATTTTGGCCGAGCAAAACATTGAAGAGCACATCGCCGTGCCCGAGCAAATTACGAGCAGTGGCGAGAACTTTCTGCTCAAGGTCCGTGGCGAGTCGATGATTAACGCGGGCATTCTCGACGGCGATACTGTGGTCGTACGCCGGCAAGAGGATTGTGCCGATGGCGAGATTGTTGCCTGCCTCGTCGATGGCGAAGAGGCGACCGTCAAGCGCTTGCGGCGCATCGATGGTCGCGTGCGTTTGGACCCAGAAAATGATCAACTTGAGCCATTCTTCCCCGATGATGTCCGCGTGATGGGCCTTGTTGTGGGCGTCTTTAGGAGGATGTAAGCAATGCTTCTACTCGATATGCACTCCGTAGCACCAGTCACCACAACCTTGGACGAGCTCCTTGCCTCGTGGGCTTCGCACGATCACACGACGACCGAAGGTACCTGCGTCGTCTGTGAAGGCGAGACCTTCCGGGTCGAGTTGCGAGGCGGCGTGCGCGCCTGGGCCTGCCGCGAATGTGGCTCCGTGCTCGAAGACGAGCCTGCTGTTCTGACGGTCTAGCGTCGTCCGTTGCCGCGGTGGCGGCGAAGCGAGGGATGACAACTGCCGACCGATTCGGCAGTATTTCTCCAACGTGCTCTCCACCGACACTCTTCTACTGACGCGCGCACAGCGCGATCTCTACGCCGAACTCGATGGTGAAACCGTCGACGATCTCGAGCGGTTTGCCACCGTGCTCGTGGCACGCGTCGTGATCCTCGTGCGGCACCGGTGTGTGCGTGGCAAAAACCGCGACGTCACGCTCGAATACGCCGAGAGCCTCTATGGCCGGATTGTGGAGGCCCCCCGCGGAGATCAGACACGAGCAGCAATTTGGAGCCTGGTCGAGTGGCTGACACGCTGGCCCTGGGGTCCCGGTGCGTACGGCGCGATCGATCGACTGGTCGTGGCAGGCGCGATCGTCGACGAGCTCGCGCGCGACTCGGCGTGATGATCACGTGCGTGCTGGCGGGGTTCGTGGGCTATGCCTGCGGGTGTATTCCGTTCGCCAACCTCGTCGCACGGCACCATGGTGTGGCGGACCTACGGAGCGTTGGTGACCGCAACCCCGGCTACTGGAATGCGCGCCAGCGTCTTGGGATTCGCTCGGCCCTACCGGTCCTGGTCCTCGATGGGGCAAAGGGTGTGGCCGGTGCTGCCGCTGGCCTGATGATCGCGGGCCTCTGGGGTGGTGTGATCGGCTGGACGGCTGCGATCGTTGGGCACATGTTTCCGGTCACCATGCGCTTCCGAGGTGGACGCGGGATCCTCTGCTTCGCGGGTGGTGCGCTCGTGATCGTGCCGCTGGCCGTCGCCGTCGCGATCGTGGCCTTGCTGATCGTGCGCTGGCGGTGGGACTTCGCGCGTGGCATCCAGGCAGCGATGATCACAGCGCCATTCGCAACGTGGATCATCTACGGCGCCGGCATCGAATTGTTTGCCATCGTCGCACTCTTGGTGCTGATCAGCGCTCGCTCGGGGCTGGCCGACTTAGCGCTCAAACGCGCAGGCATCGACAAGCATCAGCCCGATTGATCGTACGAGCGCCCGCGCCAGCTGCGATTTGGGCGCACAGCCGAGATGATCAGACGCAGCACGGCGGCGCCATCGGCCAGCGGTGCAAGCCAGTACGTCCAACCGGGGCTCTCGTAGTTTGGGCGCAGGACGATCTGAAACATGAGTCGAACCGCGAGCAGCACCAGTGCCGGAATTGCGATCAGCAGATTCTGGGTGAGGATCGCGGCCACAACCATCCAGGGTGGCAAAGCGAGGGCGAAGAAGAGCACGACGCTATCGACCAACTGTTCGCGGCCCGACGCCACGCCGGGCAGGGCAATCGACCGACCCCACTCGCGCCACGCCTCACGGGTGGAGGCATGCATGTCTACCAGCAGCAGCGGGGCCGCGTTCGCCATCCCGAGCTTCCACCCAGACCGCACGAGGTGTCGGGCGAGTGCGATGTCCTCCGTCATGTTGGCGGCAACTGGCTCCCAGCCGCCAGCTAAACGAAAGCGCGCAGTCGGCACCAGCAGGCACTGACCATTGGCAATCATTCGTGTGCTCGCGGCGGGCGCAACCGTCGGTGGACCGAAGCGGTATACGAGGGTGGCGAGCAGAGCCGGGTGCAGCATCGCCTCGCCGGCAGTATCAACCGCGAAGCGCGGGCCGGCAGTGACGACGTCATAGCCGTGCTGCTCAGCCGTCTGCAACAGGGCATCCGGCAGGGCCGGGTCGGGGCAGGTGTCAGCATCGAGACAGAGTGTCCATGGCGCCTCAGCAAGCAGGAGTCCCTGTTGGAGAGCGTGTTGCTTGCCGACCCAGCCAGGCTTCCGCTTTTTGCCACGCACCACGCGGATACGCGGATCCAGCGCACTAAACTCGGCCACAATTGCGGCCGTCTGGTCCTTGGAGCGATCGTCGATCACGATCACTTCCCGCACGGTGCTCGCGGTCTGCGCGAGGGCTGTCAGGAGCGGGCGAATGCGGTCTGCCTCATTCCGCGCTGGAATCACGATGCTGATCGAGCCAGGCCGGGCGGTGTTGCCGGGACGCAGTGGCTTGGGGAGATCTTTGCCACGCGTTAGGCGCGCTAGAACGATTACCGCAGCGACTGCTTCGGCAGCAGCCAAGAGATACAGCACGATCATGTCGGCGTGGTGAGCCCTGCGAGCGGATTGGCGCCGCCCCACGTGCCCTCGCTCGACACCGGTCGAAAGCGTGCGAACAGCTCTTCGGAGTACCAGCGCTCGTCGGTGCGGCGCCGCATGGCCTCACGATGGGCGGCCGTACCGTAGGCAAACTCGCGCATCGACGCCTGCGACTTCCAGAGCGTAAGCGTGCCTTGATGGACAACCGGGGATTCGCCGAAACCCACGCTGCCGAGCAGGCCATGCGCTCGCGCAAGATCCAGATCGATGGCGGGAACGGCATCATGAAAACTCTTGGTATGGCGGGCACGGAGCGTCGCACGGGTAATTACGGCGCAGGGACCATCCTCAGGGGTGTCCTCAGCGGCGGTAAAAGGATTCGAACCGCCCCATTCGCCGACCGACTTAATCGGGATCATCCGCATCGTCCAGACCTCACTGGCATGTTCACGCCAGCGTGCTGCGATGGGCGACTCGGCGAGAAACTCGTCGAGGTGCTCCTCGTTGTCCCAACAGGCGATCAGACCCCAGCGCAGGAGGTCGGGCTTCCAGGCCAAGGAGCGCCCTTGGGCTGTGCCGACCATGCGACGAAAGCCGAGCCCGGGCGTGGACCGAAGATCGGGTCGATCGAGGCCCATCCGCCCAAACGCCCAACGTCGCTTCGCAGGCGGGTAGGAGATCAGAGAGACAGATACCAGCATGTACTAAGGGTATCGCGGCCGCAGCATCGCTGGCTCGCAGTTGCCGTGCGGGGATCAGAAAGGCCGACGCCCCCGCCGGTGGGCGGGGGCGTCGCTGGTGCAGATCGATACGCCGGATTCTGTCGAGGGGGACCATCTATCTAGGCGACCCGTTGCCGGGCCGCTCGAGCCGCCTACCCGGGATTCTGCGAGCCGCATCATCATCCCTGTTTGGCGTTGCACCGCGTGGGGCTTGCCAAGCCGACTCCGTCACCGGAGCCGCTGGTGCGCTCTTACCGCACCGTTTCACCCTTACCCAACCGAGGCTGGGCGGTCTATTTTCTGTGGCGCTCTGCCGTCGGGTTACCCCGCCTAGGCGTTACCTAGCACGCTGCTCTGTGGTGTCCGGACGTTCCTCCCGGTCTCCGAGGAGACCCGGCGGTCCCCTGATCTGCACGCGAGATTGTATCGGATGTCGCCAATCAGCGAGCGTAGGCGTGGTACAACAGCCGCAGCAGACTGCGGAGGAGCACGCGATGGCGATCGAGAACCCGTTTTACACGCCGGAGGTCCACGGACCGTACGAGCTGTACTCGCTTGGCGACTTTCCGCTTGACGAGGGTGGCGTTCTGCCTGACCTGCAACTCGCCTACACGACGGTTGGCACACTCAACGAGGCGCGCGATAACGCGATCTTGATACCTACGTGGTACTCGGGCACGCACGAGGTCATGCAACGGGTCTACGTCGGTCCCGAGCGTGCGCTCGATCCGAATCGGTACTTCATCATCATCGTCAATCAGATCGGCAACGGTCTCTCCTCGTCGCCCCACAATGTCGACGGTGCACATGCGGGCCCAAACTTTCCCAAGGTGCGCATCAGCGATGACGTGCGTGCGCAGGAGCGACTGGTACGCGAGCTCTTTGGGATCGAGCGTCTGGCCCTCGTGGTGGGCGGGTCGATGGGAGCGCAGCAGGTCTGGGAATGGGCCGTGCGCTTTCCCGAGATGGTGCGTCGCGCTGCTCCGATCGCGGGCACGGCGCAAAACACCCCTCACGACTTTCTCTATACCCAGAACCTGATCGACGCGATCACCCACGATCCCGGTTGGAACAACGGGGCCTATGCGGACCCCTCCGAGGTTGTCTCAGGCCTCCGTCTCCATGGGCGCTTCGCGGCCGTGATGGGCTGGTCGACGGAGTGGTTCAAGCAGGAGCACTGGCGTCGCACGGGCGACTTTGCCACGCTCGAAGACTTTCAGCGCGAATTTACTGAGGGCTACCACGAGCCGCTCGACCCCAACTCGCTGCTCTCGATGGCGTGGAAGTGGCAGCGGTCAGACGTCGCGCGCAATACGGATGGCGACCTACAGGCTGCACTTGGTCGCATCACCGCCACCGTGTTTGCGATGCCGATTAGTCAGGACATGTTCTTCCCACCACGCGACGTGGCGTATGAGGTCGCGATGGTGCCGCACGGCGAGCTGCGGGTGATCGAATCGATCGATGGGCACATGGGGTTGATGGCGACCGACCCGGGCTACCTGCCCCAGGTTGAGGTGAACCTGCGTGAGTTGCTCGCGATCGAGCGGTAGGCTGAACGTATGGCACGTGCACTCCTGCTGATCGGTCCGGTCGGCTCTGGCAAGACTGCGACGCTGCACGAGATCGAGGCGATCCTCGATCAAGCCGGGACCCCGAATGCGATCGTCGATCTCGACTGGCTGGCGTGGGCGACACCTGCACCGGCCTCGACGGTAACCGTGCACGACCTGCTGGTCGCTAACCTTGCCGCGGTTTGGCAGACGTTTCATGCCGCGGGTATCGAACACATCGCGGTGGCACGCATGCTCAGTCATCCGGCGGAGATCGCTGCGGTGCGCGGAGCGCTCCACGGGTGTGAGACAACCGTGGTTGAACTGTCAGTCGACCAGGGCGTCCTTGAGCAGCGGATTCGCCTGCGAGATAGTGGCGTTCAGTTGGCGGAGCACCTTGCGTTCCTCGACGCGTACGACGCGGAGGGGGCGGAGGCGCGAGCCGATGCTGTCATCGACATCGATGACCAGTCTCCCGCGCAGGTGGCGCGAGACGTACTGGGCGTCGCTGGCTGGTAACCAGCGACGCCCGTGTCGTTCTCGGTGCCTTCTAGCTGTCTTCTAGTCCTCGACGATCGTGACCGTCATGGTGATCGGCTCGCTCGGCATGTCGCGACCATCGCGGTCGACACCGGAGATCGCGTCAGCAATGTCGAGACCCTCGATGACGTTGCCAAAGACGGTGTGCTTGCCCTTCAGCCAGTTGCAGTCGGGGGCCGTCACGATGAAGAACTGCGAGCCGTTGGTGTTCGGCCCGGCGTTCGCCATCGCGAGCTTGCCGCGGTCGACGTCGTGGGAGTTCTGCTCGTCCTCGAACTTGTAGCCCGGGCCACCCGTGCCCGTGCCGTCCGGGCAGCCGCCCTGGATCATGAAGTCGGGGATGACACGGTGGAAGATCAGGCCGTCGTAAAAGCCGTCACCGGCGAGCTTGGTGAAGTTCTCTACGGTCTTGGGGGCATCATCGGCGTAGAGCTCGATGACGATGGTTCCCATGCTGGTCTCCAGGTTGGCGCGAGTTGCCACGGAAGGCCTTTCATTCGAAGGTGAAGTGGCAGCGTAGTGGGGTCGAGGCCACAGAGGAGCAGACAACCGGTAACACTTTGGTGACATGTTTCGTTACGCCTCTCATCTCGCCCATGACGTCGACGCCGAGATGGCCGTCAACCGCGCCGCCGATCAGATCGAAACGGCGCTCGAGGGGGTCGAACCGACACTAGTCGTCGTGCTGGCTTCGGATCATTTTCGCGATGAGGCCGACGCTGTGCGTCGCGCCGTGATTGAGCGTTTTCCCAGGGCACAGGTGGTGGGTGCGGTGATTCCTGGTGGCGTGATTGGTGTCGGCGAGGAGACCGAGCAGGAGGCCGCGATTAGTCTCTGGGCTGGCGTACTCCCACGCGATCAGATCGAAGTGATCGAGCTGGAAGATGCCAACGACCTGCCGGCTGGTGCTGGCGTGGTCGTGATCTTTGCGGATCCGTTTACTGCACCAACCGATCGTTTTCTCCCCACGGCAGATGCGCGTGGCATCAGCCTGGTGGGTGGTTTTACCGGCGGAAGCTCCCCCGGTGCTGCCCGCCTGATTACCTCGGAGCGCATCTTGACGGAGGGTGCAATTGGGATTCGGATCGATGTGCCAGGAGTCGCCACGATCGTTTCGCAGGGTGCCCGACCAATCGGGGGCGATCTTGTGGTGACGGCCGCGGAAGGCAATGTCGTGCTGGAGCTGGCAAGCAAGCCTGCCGTCGAGCAACTCCATGCCGTCTTGGGTGCCCTCGATCCGGAAGATCTTCATCTCGCCCGTGTTGGGTTGATGGCAGGAATCGTGATTGACGAGAACCGACCCGACTACGACGTCGGCGATTTTCTGGTGCGAGGCCTGCTGGGTATCGAGGCCGAGAGTGGTGGCCTTGCGATCGCAGCAGAGCCGCGCGTGGGGCAGACCTTTCGGTTTCACGTGCGCGATGGCACTGGTGCCGACGCCGATCTCCGACGGGTGATTGGCCTTGCCGACCCTAACGTCGGTGCCGCCTTGATCTTTGCCTGCACCGGCAGGGGGCGCCGCATGTTCGAACAGCAACACCACGATGCTGGGGTGATCGCCGAGCTCCTCAACGTACCGCTTGCGGGCGGTTTTTGTCAAGGCGAGCTTGGCCCGATTGCCGGCACCAATCATGTTCACGCTTTCACAGCGACGATGGTGACGTTTCCGCTCTAGCGCGGCGCTTGAATACGTCGGCGTGTCGTGTAAATATTTATTTGGAAAGTGATTCTTAGTTTCAGTTGCAGGATACCTCTCTTTTGTGTAAGATTAGTGACACGGCGGTAGAAATACCCCAACTCAGTCCACTGTCTCATTGAGAAGAATTTCATCCTATGCGCCCATCGAAGCAAGCTACAACAGCTCTGCCACTGTTTCTCGAGTCGGTGCGCGTCGCCGACCGAGCACTCTTGGACGTGGCTCGAACTCACCGCCTCCGTCCCATGGAGGCGTACCTGCTGCTGATCCTGCTCGACGAAGAGGGGCCCGTCAGCACGGCTCTGATTGCTGCACGAATCGCGGCATCGTCGAGTCAGGCCAAACAACTCGCACTGGCACTTCAGTTACGCGGTCTGGTTACGCGTCGTGGTCGCACTGGGTTGACAGAGTTGACGAGTGAGGGTCGCCAGGAGGCCAACGAGCTTGCCACTGAGGTTGGGCAAGTCCTTCAGCAGCGACTGAGTTCTCTGGATGTCCTCACTGTGGTCAAGGCCGTGATCGCCTAAGACGCGAGGGCTGCGCGCGCCGCAGCCTCGAGTTCGGCCGGTGTAACCGACCCCTCGAACTTAGCGGTGATAGTGCCCTGCGCATTGACGACGAATATCCACGGCTCCGTTGGGAGCGCCCACGCGAGCACCCAGGGCGCGACACCCTTTGAGGGATTGAGATCGGTGTAGATCTCTGCGTGAACGAAGGCCATCTTCGTCCCCTGCAGTGACCGCTGGATGTTGCGGGTGATGTCCACAACGGGCCCACAGAGGCGGCTGGTGCAGAATTGTGGTGTTGCGAAGGCAACGACAAACGGTCGCTGCGCGGCTAAGAGGTCTGGGATTGAGTCACGCAGCAGTGTCAAGTTAAGCGGGCGTGCTGTGCTGATCTTGGTGCCATCCCCACCAACATCCTTGAGCGTCGGTGTTCGTGCGGTCGGGGCGGCTGCACCGACCGCGGGCGTGACCTCCTTCGGCAAGATGCTGAACTGATT
>Ga0208942_1000200_pt1 | contig 26903 bp, 34 predicted proteins | sample GreLakmeSU08MSRF_FD_187704 | JGI IMG/M metagenome (GOLD analysis project Ga0208942, IMG submission 187704) | Freshwater lentic microbial communities from great Laurentian Lakes, MI, USA - Great Lakes metaG SU08MSRF (SPAdes) | ecosystem: Environmental > Aquatic > Freshwater > Lake | place: Great... | reverse complement strand
AATTTCCTCCCAAAAAGGACCTAGAAGAAAATTTCTAGGCTTACCTAGTAGATTGGGTCTTGCCACCTTGATCCATGCAAGTATTGTACCTGGCAGATCATTTAATGACTGAATTGCCAATTCTGCTTTCATTTCATTTAAACTTATTGTAGCGCGTGCATTGTGAGACGCCCCCCAGGTAAATTTTTTCATTGCTTGATCCTTTTGCTGTGAATTTTATTGCCAATTATTTGTCCTTCACTTAGAGTTAGATAATTATTTGTTTTAATTATTCTTAATTCAATTAGTTGTGTATCGCACTTTTGTATTATATCCATAATTAATTTGTAAACTGAATGTGTTTTTTTATTTAATTGTATTTTTTCTAATTTTTCTTCGTGTATAATTTTTCTAATTATGATTTCATCCATTAAATTTTCATAAAATTTATCTGCATCATTTTTATCTTTAATTACACGTTTTTCAAAATTATCCTCAATTATTATGCCTCTTTCCTTTTCAATTTTTAAATATTGGACCGATACTGTGTTCTTGTTAAGATTTAGTAATTTTGCTGTATTTCGTACGGATAGTCCTTTGAAATAATAATTCTCTATTTTATTTCTAATTTTTTCATGATCATCACTTGAAGGGCGACCCACTTTCATATTTTTTCTCCTCGTTTGATTTTTACAGTAATTATGCGGGCCATATATTTATAATTCGGAACAGTATATTAGCATATTTTCTTTATACACAGAAAATACAAGAAAAAGATAGTTATTTCTACTAAAAATACAATTTTTTCACTAAATAAATTAAAAATAAATTAATTTTACACAAATTAATTAAAAAACAAATTGATTCAACTGTCCCAGTTTGTCCCAGTTTAGCCAAAATAATATAAAATTTAATTAGTATAGTGAATTTTTATCATCTTACAACTATATATTTTTTTTGTGTTACATGTAAATAAAAATTTGTAATTTTGAAGCTTGGAAATTATGCACATGTTTTTTTCCATATCATACACATACAAATATTTTAAATATACACAAAAACCAAAACACATTTGAAATTTTAGGCTCCAATTACGCCTTCCAATACCCTAGCACTGAAATATTTTGTAACAAATGTTCAGACATGCAATAATTTTTATAACATTTAATTTTTGTAAGATACAATGAAAAAATATCACAAAGCAATAAGGGATAAAATTCCGGAAATTATTGAAAAATCAGGACAAACATGTAATGTAAAGACACTATCTGATGATCAATTTTTAATTGAACTTGAAAAAAAACTAGCTGAGGAAGTATCTGAATATCAAAATGATAAAAATCCAGAGGAACTGGCAGATCTTTTAGAAGTAATTTACAAAATTGCCAGACTCAAAGGAATTTCTAAAGACAAATTAGAAAATATGCGAATAATTAAAGCCAAAGAGCGCGGTGCTTTTGAAAGTAATTTGTTTTTAATTGGTATTGGTAAAAAAGAAACTCTGTAATCACTAGTTACAGATCATTATTTTAATTCCATTCTAAAAAAGTCCTCCAAAACGGAGGGTAATGTAACACGTTAACTAGTTTATGTGAGCTTTGCTTTCCAGCTAACACCGTGATTTGCCCTGACTCGTTTCTCTATAATTGATATCAAATATAAAAAAAGAAAGTAGAAAAATAATCACACAACACTATCAAAATGTTGATTCAAAAAACGAAATTCGGCAAGTTAGGTATAATGCAAACATGATATCTCAAATTGCGATCAAAAATCATATATTCACTAGTCTAATTTGGCAAAATTTCTTTAGACAGATTGGAAATTTAGGTATATCACGACAATCATTTCCATTATACTTTGGAAATTCTTTGATTTATCTTTGGTATAAACAATTAATTTCCTAAATTTTTAATTCCTCTAATGCAAATCCCTTGTATCATAACAAATGTTGAATCAATAGAGTTGGCAAAGCAAACCAGAAGTTATACTATACATGGGGAATTTACGAGGCTATTCTTTAGGTACTAGAGTTTTCTTTTGTCTTTTAAGATATAGTGCAAAACATACAACTGCCAGAGCTATTGCTACTAGCATTGTTATACCAAATGCGATCATTCCAGCTTCTGCCATTTTATAAAAAAATAAACTAGGGCTTTTTAAAATTTTGTATTTGTAACAATTACAGCTAGTCTTTGAGATCAGATTTTATAGTGTCAAATTCATCTTTAGTGATTTCGCCCTTTGCATATCTTTCTTGCAATAAAACAAGGGGAGACTTTGCAGAAGGTAGATTTGAAATTTTTGCATTCCAATCCCTAGACCAAATTATAATAAAATAAATCGCAACACCAGTACTAAGTAAAATTGCCAAAACAAATCCATATGGAATTGGGCTCCATATCTGTATGGCAATACCTATACCAACACTTGCAATTCCAAGAATTATTCCCATTGTTAATTTTTCAATTCTATAAAAAGCAAATATCCAAAAATAAGGAACTATACAAAAAACAATTTGCCACTCTACACTGACTGGCTTTTGGTCTACCATAGATTTTACTAAAATATGCGATAATTTAATGGAATTGAATTATCTAAGGTAGAATTGCACCACTAGTATCTGCATACTCTAAATTCACACCAACAAGGGTGGCATTACGAAGATTTGAATTTATAAATAGAGTCTTGTACAAATGTGCTCCGTTAAATTTAGAGCCAACAAGAATTGAATTTGTAAAATCTGTATTTGTCAAATCAGCACCAGTTAAATTCACACCAAACATGCTTGTAAAACTAAGGTCTACATCACTAAGATTAGCGCCAGTTAAATCTGCACCATCCAAGTTTGCACCTGTAATATTGGAGCCACTCAAGTTTGTATATCGTAAATCTTTACCTTTTAAATTACAATTCATTAAAAGGGAATTTTTGTGAAAGGTTTCACAATCAACTTTATTCAAAGATTGATCCTGCGTAGATACCACAATAGTTGGATTTTGTGTAGCCACAAGAATACCAAGAATAACTAGTATGGAAATAATTGCAACAATCAGAACAGATTTCAATTAATTTCCAAGCATTGTGTCCACATAAATATCATAAAGCAAATACAAAAATTTCATGTAATCTATTTATACAATGATCTAAAAAAGATTTTAAAATATTTAATAAAAAGAAAAAAAAGAAATTCCTAAAATCTTGGAATTACTTTAGATTTTGCAGTTACTGCAACAATACTAATGATTGAAACAGCTAGTATCATCATTGCAATTGTACCAAATTCTGGAACAACATGCTTTGTTAATACTTGACCCACAGGTCCGGTCATTTCACTTCCTGGAACACCATATCCTTTGAATGTTACTTCAACAATTACGGGTTCATCTTCTGTTGCTGCTGCTGGCAATGATGATGTCATGTGATTCATAACATTAGTCATAGCATGTACACTCATTTCATTTAGAACAACTTCACCATTTTGAGTTGCCATAATGTCATAGTTGAGATGCTCAACACTAGCTCCAGACATTGTTGAGAAAGTTAGATCAATTGATAATGATTCACCTTGACCTGCACTACCTGTTACAATATCTACCATTAATTCCTCATCACTAGATGATGTGGCAGTATTGATCTGTTCTGCTTCTTGTACTACAACTAGTCCTACCATCCAAGGGTGCACCATGCAAAAGTATGAAACTTCACCTGAAGCTGTTGGTATCCATTCGTATGAATCGCCTGGTGGAAGTAGACCTGAGTCAAATATTCCAGAATTACCATCCATTGGATTACCTGCGCTGAATGTATGTGCAGCATTATCTGTGTTGGAAAATATCACTTTACCACCAACATCTACTACTGCATCTTTTGGAATGAAACATCCTTCTGCAGTTGCTTCACATCCAGGTGTACTTGAACCTGGGGCATTACTAATTGTAACTTCGCTATGATCTGCAAATGCAACAGGTGTTAAAACTAGTCCTGCTACAATGGCAAATAATGCAAAAAGTTTGATTATAGTTGTCATTAAATTTTTTGTATTCAAGATGAATAAAAACGATGTGCAAGATAAAGAGATAGTTGTCCATTTTTTGATTCATAATTAACCAAATATCACGGTTTTCCAAAAAATCATTATATAATTAAAAAGATTATACATTACATCAATGACAACGGGTTACGTTTTAGTTAATTGTGAATTAGGTTCTGAAGAATTAGTTATCGAGGAACTCAAAGCAATAACAGGTGTTGTAGAGGTAAATGGAATATATGGCGCATTTGATATATTTGTCAAAGTACAAGCGGCACAAACAGAAGCGCTACGTGAAATTATAACATGGAAGATAAGAAAAATTCCTAAAATAAGATCAACTGTAACATTAATGGTTATAGACAGTTAGAAATGCTCAACTAAAAATAGCATGTACTAAATTTTGCATATACTAAATGATTTACAAATAATTTAGAATCTAAAATTGAACTATCGTCCTTTTCTTTTGTATCCACGTGGGACTTTAAAGTTAGAGGCAGCAGATGTTTCAAATCGCTTACCTATTTTTTCTCTTTTTAATGTTATAGTTGTATCCTCTTCAATTTTGAAAATCTTCTCTACATGAGGCTTTACTTTTACATCATCCGTGTAAATGATATTTGTTGGGGAAGTTTTTTTCTCAGTTTTTTTCTTTTTTGTTTTTTCAGGATCTGTATTTTTTTGTGTCCATTTGACACTGTTTGCACCTAGCAAAGAGGATTGTTCACGTAGATAATCGCCCAAAGAGTTTCCCATACTTTTCCATTAAAAGTGGTGACTTAAGTATTTACAAAGAGTTTGAAAATTAATTATCATGATTTATTTCAATCTGACCCTTTTATATCAGGAAGGTATGCGCCAGTCAGATTTGCACCAGTAAGATTTGTATCAGTAATGTATGCATCAGTAAGATCTGCCCCAGTAAGATTTGCATTAGTGAGGTCTGCACCAGTTAGATTTGCATTTGTAAGATTTGCATTTGTAAGATTTGCACCAACTAATTTTGCATGGTGAAGTGATGCACCGTGAAGATTTGCACCAGTAAGATTTGCCTCACTGAGAATTGCACGATTGAGGTGTGCACCAGTAAAATTTACACCTACAAGTTTTGCACGATTAAGGTTTGCATCAGTAAGATCTTTACCACTCATGTTTTTACCATTTAGATTTTTACCACTTAGGTCTGTACCACTAGTCATAGTATGTCTAAATTTTGTATTCAATTAAAGATTTACAAATAAAATTTAAAAATTATAATATCAAATCAACAAAATTTGAAATAATCACAGGGATTGGTTCTATGGCAGTACAATCAAGGTGCCAATCATGCTTGGCAAATCATATGTACAATAATATGTAAATGTGCCAACAGTATCAGCTGTAAAAGTAAACACTGTACTTTCACCACCTGCTACTTCATGATTCATTTCATATGGTGCCTGCATTACAAAGTTGTGTTTATCCTCGGGCTCCTCTGCAGGATTGATAAAGTGAATTGTAACTAGATCACCTTTGTGAACTATAATATTTGTTAGTGAAAAGACTGCAACTGGGACACCTAATGCTTCCTCATCTGCTTCTAATTCTTGTGTAAAAATGTAAAATTCATTATTTGCAACACCTGGAGCTCCAACGCGATAATTTTCTTGAAGTTCATCTGATGCAACTGCACTTACAGTAGAATTCATCATTGAAAATGACACTAGTGCTGCACCTGACATGATTATAGCTACCGCGATTCCTAAAAACATTGCAATGTTTGTGCCACTAGAACCCATGATTTATCATATACATGATGATATTTAACAGTAATCAATATTTTTTATCATTTATACAATTACAGGCATTTGGGGTGAGGAAATGCCATCATTTCCTGGAACAATTCGTTGTTTGGGATTTAATGATGTACTATGGTGACATATCTTGTTGCAAACAGGGCAGAATTTTCTATCAAGAAGAATGCATTGACAAATATGATTTTTCATATATGCTTGTGCTGCCTGATTCCATTCCCCTGTACCGTTGCAGTATACGCAGCTATTTGTAGAAATGATTCCAGAGCCTTTGCATAAATCACAATAGTCCTCAGCCATAACTCTAGCAAATAATGATTCAATATATTTGAAGATCCTAAAAAATAGCCTTAGAAGATGCAAGTGTTAACTGGCAATCAGCATTTTAATTCAAACAAAAACCGTTCTATAATTATTTGAATCAAAACGTCAAGTATTCAATATATTTCTCAACTAGCCAATTAACAATCTAATACAAACAATCATGAAAATATATCTTGGGGTTTAACCACAGCCGTGAAAAATTTACAAGGTATCAAAACTTAATTGAACACAGATTCTAGAAAAATATTGAAGCCAATAATTACAATAGTAATTACAATAGTAATTACTATATCCATTCTAGTTTCAGTCTTTATTTTGATTCAATTGCCAAATAATAGGTGCTCAAATATAACAAGTGGTGCGGATTTGAATGGGTGCGATTTGCATGCAATGGATTTACAGGGTAAAAATCTCAAACATGTAGATTTTTCAGGTGCAAATTTATCAGATACAAATCTAAATAATTCAGATTTAAATTTCTCGACATTTGAAAAAGCAAATCTAATTAATGCAAATCTAAGTTATGCAAATATTTCCAGAGTAAATCTTAGTAATGCAAATTTAACTGGAGCAAATTTAATTCGCGCCATGATAATTGATACAAATATGCAATATGCAGATCTTACAAATGCAGATTTGACTGGAAGTAATTTAAGTGGTTCCAATCTAAGTAATGCAAATACAAATGGAACATTTCTCAAATATGCAAATTTAGATGGAGTAATAGGGTATCCATAAGAATATACGCTAAAAATTAAACTCTAAAAATAATTATCAAATTCATAAAGTTCATACAGAAAATTATAAATTTGCATGTAGAAAAAAAGATAAAGAAAAAATAAAAAATTATTAACTGGCTGTTACTTTGCCCATCATCCATGGATGTACCATGCAATAGTAATCAATTGTTCCTGCTTTGACAAATTTGTAACTAAATGAAGCGTCTTTCATCATCATGCCGCTATCAAATAATCCATCATGTGTTGCATCCTTTCCACTACTTACACTATGTGGCATTGCATCAACATTTTTCCAAGTTACAGTTGAGCCAACTTTGACTTGAACTGTATTTGGTATGTAGCATTTATCTCCACATTTAGTGTCACTACCAGTTCCTTTAGCAATTTCAACAGTTATTGCGCCAGTAGTAGGTGCAGCTTTTGTAGATGCTGGAGTTACAACTTTTGCTGGGGTTGTTACCATTTTTTTATCAGCCATTTTCTTTGTATCAGCTATTTTTTTTGCATCAGCTATTTTTTTTGCATCAGCCATTTTCTTTGCATCAGCTATTTTTTTTGCATCAGCCATTTTTTTATCACTTGCCATATCTGCGTATACATTATGCATCATTGATGTACTAACTACACCGAATAACAATGCAAAAACTGCAAGACATGCAATTAATTTGGTTGTCATATTCCTCGTTTTATAGCCAGATTATATTAATATTGGCAGATTATACAGCAACTAAAATTGGAATTATTAAATGAGATAGAGATCAAGAATTTGAAAATATTTTAAATTCATTATACAAATAGAATTTAAACCATTCTAGTTCACAGATCATCTTTTAATGCAGATAATATTTGAAAAAGCATGAATGGAATTTCATGCGATGAATGTAGTGCAGGATATAGACCTGGAATGTTGGCTGATTGTACAAAGTGTAATGGGGAATATTGTGATAGTTGTCATAGAAATCACAAATGCGGTAAGTGATATCATAGACTTTTATTTTGTATTTCAAAGAACATTACGTGGATAACGGTAAAGTTGCTCTAATTGCTGGATTTTGTATCATAGTTGCTCTTTCCATAATAGTTCTAATTTAGGAAATTACAATAAATTATTCAAAATGTATTACTAGTTACAATTATTCAGATAATAATTTTTTAATCATAGACTCTGCATTACTTGATTGTCCAAAAGATACGTCTCGTAGTATACCTTTTCTATCAACTAGAATCATTGAAGGAGTTCCTTGTAGTGAGAATTTTTCAAATGTTTCAGCAGAGTACTCTTTTGATTTCATATAGTCTTTGACTCGCTTCATGATTTGAGTTCTATAGTCATCTGGCTGTGAATCAAATTCAGGAATTTGTCCGTGAATAAATTCTAAAACTTTGCCCTCATCGATTTTTCCATCAGTCTTTGTTAATTTGTCCATGGCGATAGGGAAAGGTATTTTGTAATTTAATTTATTATCTTTATCCAATTGACCATACATTGATAGTGCTTTTTGTGTTTCACCGATTACCTCGCCTGTTTGAACAAGCATTTTCAAATTATCTAGGGTATTTTTATCATAATCCTCAAAAGCTGTAGCAATTCCCAATACGCGTACACCATCATCTTTGTACTTGTTGTAAATTGTAATGGCTTCAGGAATTGCATGCATAAAGCAACCAGGACAATTGACTTGAAATACCTCAACTAGAACAATGTGATCTTTTTCTTGCTCAAAGTTTGTTGGTGCACCTTGAACCCATTCAGATACTGCAAAATTGGGAGCTTTTTGTCCAATTATTACACTCATTAATTTTCAATAATTTTTTTTGTATTAAATACATAACGCATTAAAAAATTTCTAGAATATTGTATATAGCCTAATATATGATATAAGAGTTATCAAAACAAATGCAAGCAGTAACCCAAGAAAGAATGAATCTTTTTGCAGAAATGGAAGCAAAGTACGAAATACAAGATACTTCTTTTTTTATCAAACTTTTAGCACATCCTGATTATGTAATTAGAACTCGCGCTACATGTATTCTAGTTGATTTTGGCGGGGAAGATAAAGTAGGACATGTTGCACATGTTTTAAAAAATGATACAAATGAGCTTGTAAGACACGAAGCTGCTTTTTCATTAGGTCAAATGTGTTATTCTAGTAGTATTCCACATCTTGCAGATGCAACACTAAATGATTCAAGTATGTTTGTAAGACATGAGGCTGCAATAGCGCTTGGTGTAATTGGTTCTAAAAAAGCAAAAGAAATTTTGCAACAAGCATTAAATGATAAAGATACGCCAGTTGTAGATTCAGCCGTTGTTGCATTATCCAATATTGAATTTATGGAAAAGCTAAGCAAGAATGCAAAGTTTGCAAAACTAACAGGTGGATAAATGAACTTTACACTAGGAATTATTATTGCAGTCGGATCTTTGGTTGCAATTAGTTTGGTATTCATTGCAATGAATCCTGGCTATCTTTCCGGAATACCAGAAAAGCCAGTTGAGTGTACCAAAGACTATGTTCCAGTTTGTGGTGTTGATGGTGTGACTTATGATAATTCATGTATGCTAAATGCAGCACAAACTGAACTTGATTATTCAGGAGAATGTGTAATTGAAAAACTACTTGAAGAAGGTTGGAGCAGAACTACATCTACACAGCATCCAGGAATTGGACATGAATCTCATCAATCAGTAATGATTCTACCCTTATCTGAGAATGTTTATTCTGGTACCCTAAACTATGATGCAACTGAATCAATTCAACTAATTACTTTGCATGGTCCACTAAATGATGGAGAAGACAAAGGTCAAGCAACTTGGAGTCCAGATGGTATGACAAAATATGCATTAACATTTGTAAATCCTGATAATGCACAAGGAGAATGGAAATTTGCAGGAAATGCACTAGTTATACATACAAAGAAAACTGAACCATTTACTGTTGATTATATCGTGGAATCTGAAGAAAAAGTAATTTCAGATAGTGTCATTACTGGCACCATTCAATCAATGCAAGACCCAGGAATGGGACACGAATCAGACCAGCTGGCAATTATCTTTGCTCCCTCTTCTGATGTGTATTCTGGAATTCTTTCCTACTCTGCATCTGAAAATATTCAGCTGATTTCATTAAGAGGTCCAATTGGTCCTGATGAGAATCCAGAGCAGACATGGACTGTAGATGGCACTACAATATTTGAAATGACATTTGTTGATCCTGCAAATAAAATGGGATCATGGGAGTTTTCAGGAAATGCACTTGCACTTGGCGCAAAAAATACTACATCCTTTACTCTAAGTTACTCTGTTAGTGCACTAAAATCTGAAGAAATGATATCCCCAATTTCTGCAATGCCTATAGCTCCGCTTATTCATTATGTTTCAATTCCAGCAAATGTGTCATCTCCTGGCTGTGAGAGTACCAATGAATGCTACATTCCATACTCACTTGAGATTGTAGCAGGTGATACTGTTTCATGGAGTAATAATGATATTGGAGCACACACTGTAACTTCTACAAATTCAGATGGTCCTGATGGTGTGTTTGACTCTAGCTTGTTTATGACAGGTGATACTTTTGAATATACATTTACAAATTCTGGGAAATATGATTACTATTGCATGGTACATCCGTGGATGATGGGCAAAGTTAGTGTAAATTAAAATATAAAATTAATTAAAACATTCATATTATATTTATAAAAAATAATTTTATGGGATTTCTAACTAGAAATAAAATAATTCTTGAAACAAAATGCAGAATATGCAACATGGAGTTTTCAGAACCTGAAAGAATGCATCGCCACATGATTAAAGCACATTCAAAGAAAAAATCCAGTTAATACAAGAATATCAAGGCTAATTCCAATACAATAACTAGTCATTAATCACAAGTGATTAAATTTTGTTTGTGAATCATTGGAGAATAACTGAATAATTATTCTATTTAAATAAATTTTAAATCAAGGTGTAGATTTATCTTCTAGTTTTCAAGTAAAATAATTCATTGTACGATTTACTTGTAGAATCTATCAAGGCATTACAAAAAAGTAAATACGGCAAAGGCAACAAAAAAAGACTAACTGCAATTCAAAGTGCACTAAAACTTGCAAAATCATTATTTGAATTAAAAGATAATTCCAAAATAGAGCCATTACCTCCTTTGATTGGTTTTAGAAGTATAGAGCAAACTGAACAAATTCCAAAAATCTTGGATGAATTTATGAATGATTTTGAAATTCAATGTCTGCAAAAAAATGGAGCTACTGCAAAAAACTATTCACTATTTTCAGTGACACTTTTAAAAATAATAAAGACATTGGAAGCTGATAAAAAAAGAGGATTGCTATCAGCGCATGCAATCAATGTGATAAACAAAATGTTTGTCAAACATCCAGTAGAGTACAATAAAAGAGCAATTCGTGACCCATTGGCGCTGGTATTTGTAATTACAGAGCTTGCAATGGACGCTGAAAGAAATTTGTCACAGCCATACGAATTTGATATTACAATCCCACTCCAACTGGCACCATTTATGCAAAAATACCACATGGATTATGATAATGCACTTTTAGAAATCATTGAAGAATTTAATAAAATGCCAAAATTCAGATTGACGGTATTAATTAATGAAAGACATAAAGAAATTGTAACAAAATTTTTACAATTTGGAATTGGTAAACTATCACTTGAAGATAAATTAAGTAGAGCCAAAAATCTTTTAGAAAAAATTACGCATGAAAAAAATGATTCTATATCACTTGAGCACTATAATGTGCTAAAATTATGTTTTACAGACAAGGAATTAGCTCCACATTTAGCAAAAATTGCAAAAGAGATCAGTAAAACAGATAGACGATTTGCAAATACAATATTGGATGAAGTTTCAAAATTATAAAATATTTATAAAAATGGCAAATGCAACAATTGACATGTGGAAATAAAATTGGACTTTTCTACAATAATTTTCCAAATACTAAAATCAATTAAAAATTTAAAAGAGGGAAATCAAGTTCCACTTTTATTATCTAAATCAAAGAGTTCTCGTCGTAATCTACTGCGTTGTTTAACTAGTTCTTGAATTTCTAATTTCATTGAATTTGAATCCCAATTTACACTTAGGAGATTTTCTACACAATCCAACATATCCTGTTCAATTGCCATTAATTCATCAAAGATTTCAGGTTCTTGTTTTCCAGACAACACTAGACCAATTTTTCTATTCAATTAAGGGTTTAGAAACGTATCTAATTTTTTGTCTCTTGCTCTAATTCTTTTATTTTTAATTCAAGTTTTTTTATAATATTTCTTAATTCAATATTTTCATCTCGTAAAGCATCTTTTTCTTTACCTAGTATTTCATTTAAATCCACAAAGATCTAAAAATTGTATCAACTTAAGGATTTACGATTTCTTAATTTTCTTTCGAATCGTATGAATGACAACTGTAGGTCCTACAAAATACATTCCCACATTAAGTGAAATCAAAGAGATTCCATATCCAAGTACAGATATTTCGGAATCCATATTCACGTAATTCAAAATAGATAGAGATGCAATAAGTGGAGTCAGTGTTATTTTTACTGCTTCCCTGAATACAGGATTTTCTCTTTCCCAATCAGCTATTGTTGGACTAAATGAATAATAGAATTGATTAAAACTATTCATGAAAGATGTTCCAGATTCAGTTTGTAATAGTGAATTATCACGTAACTCTCGTAATTGCTGTACTTGTGTAGATAATTCACTACCATATGTTGCAGTAGCAATTAGACATCCACTTTTTGGTGTTGGTAATAATACTTTAGATACAGTGGATTCTTCAGGTATAGTAGATTCTGCAAAGACACGGGTTCCAATTATTTCTATTGTATTTTTTCCAGCACCTGTAAAATTAAATGTGATAAATGAGATACTATCATTTGTATTTACTTTGGGAAAAATCTCCGTACCATTAATAAAAAAAGTAAAATCACCACTCAAAAGATTTTGTGGTAGATACATTTCCCCCAAATTATTTTCAAGACCACTATTTACAAATAAAGTTAATTTCTTTTCTTGTTCACTAAATTTAAAATCAGCAATGTCATAGTTTGCCACAGTTTCAACTTCAATTGTGTCCTCGCCAACTTTAATATCTAATCTACTTACAAGACCTGTCCTATCTGATAAAATACCAAATGCAGGTGTAATTACTAGAATTAAAAGAAATGAAATAATTAATTTTGTTTTCAATTTATGCCGTTATGTGAGGCAATCTTTGACGTAATTCTTTGTCTTGCACAATTCTTGGGTGCATTGGATCTGCCAAGATAATTTCAAACCAGTAATGCATTCCATCTTTGTAAACAAAGTAAGAACCCAATAGAGTCATGTTTGGATATCTTTCCAATACTCTTCTTTCTGAAACTGTTCGCATATCATCATCTGCTTTAATTCTTGTAACACCAAGATGTTTTGGTCGTCTACCAGCTACTGGTCTCTTTTTTCGCATACCACCAGTTCCAACTCTCATTCGAACTACAATAATTCCCTGTTTTGCTTTGTAACCCAATCTGTGAGCTCTTTGCAAACGACTTGGTCTATCAATCCTGATTATGGCATTTTCTTTACGCCATTGAACTACTCGTTCTCTGATTTCTGGACCATTTTCTTTTAACAGTCTGATCCAAGTCTTGTCCTCGATTGTAGGCATGTAATTTTTTAATAAAATCCCCTTTAATAACTGTAAAACAGTTGTTTTATGCCGGCACAAGACCAATGAAGATTTGAAGTAGAACCTAAACTCTTTTCCTAAATCCTTTAGTTAATACAAAATTTAGAAAGTTCGTTTGGTATCGGAGGTTTAAACACCTCCATATTTCAGGTCTCGGAGATTACACAGAACCATTTTAGGATAGTCTTAAGTATTATTCTGCAGTAGTAATCACTATGAGCTTTGAGAAACTCTTACAAACAATAATGGAATCGGATCCAAACATTAGACATAGCGTAATTACCGATGTTGAAGGTAAGATTATCGCCGTGAATCATCATCCTGGACTAACAAATTACTTATCTGAAGAAGAAACTAAAGCTTTTCTTAAAAAAGCAGCTAGTTCATGGAAAGCAAGAAAACAACTCAGTCCAAAAATAGGAAAGGGATTGTATGCAGTTGTAGCATTTGAAAAGATTACTAGAATCACTTTTCCATTAGGAGATAACAACCTTATCTTTGTAAGTATGGGTTCTGATACTACTCGAATGGACCTTCGTGAAGGAGGGCAAAAACAAATCATTACACACATTTTGAATATTTTATCAGGGGATCCAACAAAGAATTATGTCAATCAATGAGAATCTAAACTCTTTTTGCTTTTCTAAACTAACTGTGGCGCTCAAATTATGGCTCATAAGCCATTAACTAGTCAATATACAGCACTTTCTAAATGTAAATCATAAATCGACATCGCTTTATTAGATAGATTTTGTAATAGAGAAATTCAATAGTTCCAATCAAATCTGCACATACAAAAAAGTAAGATCATATAGAAATTATTATGTTTGTTACAGACTAGAAAAATATCTAAATTTGAAATTAAAACAAATTAATACGTTTCAGAAAATATAAAAAACTAGTTTAAAGAACTTTACAGATTGGCATATTGCCTGTGGGAGTTCCACGTGCTTCACCTATGCAACCATCAAAAACGGCACCAGATAAATTGGCGCCAGTGATATGCATGCCTCTGATATCTGCACCCTTTAGATTTGCACCGCTAAGATTTGCGTTAGTCAAATCGGCGCTAATTAGTATTGCACCAGTTAGATTTGCATTTGTAAGATCTGTACCAACTAGGATTACACCAGTTAGATTTACTCCAGTTAGATTTGCACCTGATAAATTAGCGCCACTCAAATCTTGATCACGGAAATTCACACCAGTTAGATTCACTCCAGATAGATTTGCATTTGTAAGAATTGTGTTCTCTAGATTTTGATTATCAAGATTCATACCACTTAGATTTGAATTATGCAAGTTTGTGCCAATAATATTTGCATTTGTAAGATCTGCATTAGAAAGATCTGCATTAACAAGTGTTGCACCAGTAAGTGTTGCACCAGTTAGATTTGCACCTGATAAATTAGCGCCAGTTAGATTTAGATTATTAAGATCAAGTCCAGTTAGATTTGCACCTGATAAATTAGCGCCAGTTAGAATTGCACCTGTAAAGTCCACACGTGAAAGGTCTGCACCTACAAGTATTGCATTTGTGAGATTTGTATTTTCAAATCGAATATTATCAAAGTTCACACTTGAAAGATTTGCACCTGTAAGATCTGCATTATAGAAATTTGCACCAGAGATATTGGCACCTACAAGATCTGCATTATGCATGCTTGCACCAGTTAGGTCCGCATCAGTCAAGTCAGCACCTGTAAATGTTGCATCTGTAAAGTCAGCACCAGAAAGAATTGCACCACTAAGATTGACGTTATTGAAACTTGTACCAGTTAGATTTGTACCACTAAGATTTAATTCTACAAAAATTGCACCATCAAGATTTGTATTTGTAAAGACTGTATCTTTTAAATTTGCATAACTTAGATTTGCACCACTAAGATTGGCATCAGTAAAGTCCACAGCAGTAAGAACGGCTTCAATCAAATTTGCACCACTAAGATTTGCACCAGTAAGATCAGAATTACTGAAATTTTTTCCACGCAAGTCCATTCCACTTAAATCACAACCAGATAGTATTGCAGATTCAGTAATTGTAGAGCATCTAATTTTTTCTTCAGCTGCTTTTTGTTCTGCAAGAGCCTAGCCTCAGCCTCAGCCTCAGCCTCAGCTAGTAATTTTTCCTCTAATGCTTTAGCATCAGCAATTCTCTTTGCCTCCATTGATAAATAAATGGCAAGTACGGAAATAACCAAAACAACTGCAACTATTGCAATAATTGAAACAAGAATGATTTTCTTCAATGTAATCTATTTTTTTTTTAAATTCAAGTTTAATATACGTTTAGAACCGACCTCCCTTGAATGTGTTTTACCACATTCAAGAAAGAGTCTCCACAGAAAACTCGATAATTAATCTCTCATGAAACTATTAAAAAGGATTTCTGAGCACAGATAAGAGATTTTATTATAGAATACAAAAAATGCAATTATGAAAAGATCCCTAATTATCCTATCATTATTTTTAGGATTTCTATTATTGCCAAATACCTATGCTCTTCAAAGTGTAGAAATTGCTACTGAAAAACCAATCTTTACTTATTGTGAAAAATTATCCTATACAATCAAGGTTTCAGAAATTACAGGTCAACCAGCAACTATGCACATTATAGACCAAACAGGCAAATCAAGTAATGCAATTTCCATTCCAATAATTAATCAAGAAAAATCATTTAAATCACCATATCCTTTTGAATCAGAAATTTTTCCACTGGGAAAATATTCAATAAATATTGAATATAATGGAACCAAAAACACAACACAGTTTGAACTAGTTGATTTGGGAAACATTTGCATTCCACTAGTTATGAAAAAAATAGCATATAGCTGGATTGATAACCAGTTATCTGACGGATTTTTCCTAGATTCAATAAATAAATTTGTAGGTAAAAAAGCCATTCTCATAGAAAAACAAATCAATAAAGAAAACATAATGAGCGTACAAATTCCAAGTTGGGTGAAAAATACAACTATTTGGTTGCTGGAAGATAAAATCTCAGATACAGAGTATGCTCACGCGATACAATATTTACTAGATAAAGAAATTATTTTAATTTAAAATTACTTTTTACTTGCTTTAGAAATCACACCAAGTACAACTCCAACTATACCTGCAATTACAAATCCGATAATTAATGAAGTGACTAGTTGTATACCCAATCCTTTGACTGGTGCTTTAGTTGCAACTGTAGGATCTGCAACACACTGTCCATCAACTAGTGTAGTTCCCTCTCCACACATCTCACTTAATACACAGACATTGTCCTTGAGAATTGTACCATCACCACATACAGCACTTGTTTTTTGCATCATTTCAATTGGTGGTAATTCTGTATCTTCCATTTCAATTGGTGGTAATTCTGTATCTTCCATTGCAATTGGTGGTAATTCTGTATCTTCCATTGCAATTGGTGGTAATTCTGTATCTTCCATGGCAATTGGTGCTTCAGTCATTGGAGTTTCTATAGTTACCAGTCCAAATTGACTGCCAATAATTTCAACCAAATCAGAATCAGCAGGTAATGTAATATCTAAAATTCTATTTTCAGCAGATGTTACTTCTGTAAATGTTCCAGTCTCACCATCAATTGTAACAATAAATGGAATATCTGTATTTGTAGATGGGTCACGTGAATCAAAGAATGCTCGCTCTAGTGTGACTTGTAAAGTTCCAGGTACTTCAGGTACTAGCACATTAAAATTTAAAGAAACAAAATCAGAATCAGCAACTATTGAAGATACTGTGACACCTGTACCGATATAATTTACATCAAATGAAACTCCATCTACATTAACTGGTGATGTTTCTGCATAAACTACACCTGTAGATAATACAATTAATCCAATTGAAAATACAACCATTAAAGAGATATTCTGAATTTTCAGCACAAGTAATCTAAACACAACCCGTCTTAAAAAGAATGAACCAAGATTTAATCACGTTAAAGTCAAAGCTTTTTTAGTTATTTTCAAAAAATATTCTAAATTACGCCACGTAATATCTGAATTATTTTTTCGCCAATAATGTTTGCAGCCAAAGATTGTGCCTCTTTTGTCTGAGCACCAATATGTGGTGTGAGAATTACATTATCTAATTCTGCCAATTTATTTCCTATTGCAGGCTCTTTTTCAAAAACGTCCAATGCTGCACCACCCAAATTACCACTTGAGATTGCCTCATAAAGTGCCTCCTCATCAATTACTCCGCCCCTTGAGGTATTGATTATTTTTGCAGTCTTTTTCATTGTAGATATTTTTTGAGCATTAATCAAATGATACGTAGAATCAAGCAGAGGAACATGAATTGAGACATAATCTGAGCTTTGTAACAAAGTATCTAAATCAGCTTTCATCAATCCAACTTCTTTTGCAAACTCTTCATCAATTGGAACTACATCATAACCAATGATATTCATATTTAGCCCTCGTGCAAGTCGTGCCAATCTTTTTCCAATGTTACCCAATCCAATTATTCCCAAATATTTTCCACGCAATTCAGTTCCCTTTAATTCATTTTTGAGCCACTGTCCATTTCGAATTGCTCTATCACCTCTAGTTGTTTGTCTTGCCAAAGATAACATGAATCCCAAAACTAGTTCGGCTACTGCATTCATTGCCCCTTCTGCTGCATTAATTACACGGATGTTTTTTGATTTAGCTGCACTTTGATCAACGTTATCAAGTCCAACTCCAACACGTGCAATAATTTTACAGTTATCAGCTTTTTCAATCATTTCTTTTGTTATTGTTGTTCTACTTCGAACAATCACAATATGAAATGTAGAAATTTTTTCCAAAATTTGTTCAGGTGTTATTTTTGGCTCGTACGTAACTTTGAGACCGTTATCTTGTAAAATTTTATTTAAAACTGCATCCACTTCATCACAAATTAAAACTGAATCATCAAATCCCATGTAACAAAGAAAAAACATACAGCATATAATTCATTAAAAATAAAAAATAGAAAAAGATGGAATATTACCTATGGTATTGGAGGTAATGTTGGTACAATATCCCATAAGGGTAATGCACCGTTTGCTATTTTATCGGCTACAGCTTCATCACTATAGAGACCATGTACATTAATTGCAGGATGTGCGATACTGTTTTTTCCTAATGGAGGAACAGCGTCACTTGGGTTTCCAAAGACGTAAGCATATGATGCTACTGGTGCTGGAATAATTCCTGCACTGACAAGTCTTGGGTTCAATCCAAATGGATCCCCTGCTACATATACTGATGCAGCACCTGAAAATAGTGCGGCATAGTCGTGATTAACTTGTGCATAAACACCTGGTTCTTCAAATACCAAATCGACAATCATACCTTGTGAGCCACCTAACGACCATGTTTCAGTTGCACCAGATTGTACTCTGTTGCCTTGTGTAACTCTATCCAAAATTTCTCCAACAATGTGCAAAAATACTGGTTCGTTACCTTGGTTCTCAATAAAGAGTCTCACATGTTGATTATTTTCAACAAACAATGCTTGTGATTGATATTGTTTTAGATCTAGTCCATTCCATGGTTGTGCAATAAAGATGTTCTTGTTTGCATCGCCTTTGATGATTGCGTTGTGAACACCGTTTGGTACATAACCAAATTGCATTCCGTTTACAACTGTGGCAGTGTTTTGATGTGAAAACATTGCTTCTGCATCATAATTGCCTTCAGGTGTAAGGTACAATTGATTGTACTGGAAAGTGAATTCTAATGCGTCTGCATCGTAGAACTGTCTTTCTAAAGATACTTTGCCATTACTGACACTAGTTCCTTCAACTGCCAATTTCTTGTATCCATTTATTGGGTCAACGATAGTCATTCCATACATTCCTGATAGAACGTGCTGATCCATACCCGCTAAGTGAACACCAGAACAATGGTATTTGAAAGTACCAGCAGCTTCTGCAATGTAACAATAGGTTTTTGTCTCACCTGGATTGATTGAATCGAAATTTCCAGCAGACATTTGTGATGAATGCATATCATTACCGTGACCGGTAACTTCACCTTCTGGAATACTTAGTGTCATTTTGACAACATCGCCTTGTGTAACTCTTAATGTTGGTCCTGGGACTTGTCCATTAAAGGTCATTGCGCTGTATGTTTTTCCTCCCATTATTGGAAGTGTGATACTTTGTCCAATTAGGTTAAACTCGACGATATTTCGTCCAGTTTGCTCTAATGCACCACAATCAGTTTCTGCAAATGCACTTGGCATTACAAAACTCAAACCACCCATTTGATGAATTTTTTCAATTGCATCGACGTTCATTTTTGAAACGTCAAATGATTGACTATTCATTTGGGTTTGTGTGTATGTGCTTCCGAATAGCGCGCCTGCGATCACAGCTACTGCTGTAACTGTGAAGAGCATACTAATTCGCTTATTCATGTCGAAACGTGAATTTTGGCACTATATAATTATTAGGAGTTAGACAATAATTTAAAAAAAAACTAGAAAAACAATGAATAGTAGGGGGGTCAAAACAGTATTAGATTTGAAATTTAGAACAGACAAAGATTCTCTAGGTTTAGTAAAAATACCAGATAATGCATACTATGGCGCATTTACTGGAAGAGCCATAAAACAATACCACGTAACTGGAAATAAAGCCCATATTAATTTGATAAAATCATTTGTCATGATTAAAAGATCTGCGGCAGTTGCAAACATGAAAACAAAAGCAATAGATGCAAAACGTGGAAACGCCATAATTGTAGCATGTGATAAAATTTTGTCTGGAAATTATGTAGACCAATTTGTAATAGATATGATAAACTCTGGTGCAGGAACTGCATTTAACATGAATGTCAATGAAGTAATTTCAAATGTTGCACTAGAAATATTACATAAAAAGAAAGGTCAGTATGAACACTTACATCCAAATGATCATGTAAACATGTCACAGTCAAGTAATGACACATATCCAACTGCAATGCATGTAGCGATTTTATTAAATCTTAAAGATACAATTACTGCAATAGAGACATTAGAAAAATCATTAACTAAAAAAGCTAAAGAATTCTTTACATTTAAAAAAATTGGACGAACTCATTTAATGGACGCATTACCAGTTACACTTGGAAGCGAGTTTACAGCATATGCTACCGCAATTACTAGAGCCAAGACTGCAATAATTTGGGCACAAAAAGAATTACAAAATGTAGCTTTGGGCGGTACTGCTGTAGGAACTGGCGCAAACACTCCAAAAGGATTTAGAAAAATTGCAATCGAGGAACTAGCAAAGATTTCAAAATTAGCATTATTACCTGAAAAAGATATGCAGTATGCATTGCAAAGTAAATTTGCAGTTGCAAATATTTCAAGTGCATTACGTAACTTGGCAGTAGAGATTAGCAAAATTGCAAACGACATAAGATTAATGGCATCAGGTCCAATTGCAGGATTATCTGAATTAGGAATACCAGCAGTTCATGCCGGCTCTTCAATCATGCCAGGTAAAGTAAATCCATCTTTAGCTGAATGTATGAACATGATTTGTTTTAACATAATTGGAAACGACACCACCGTATCTTTTGCAGCACAGAGTGGACAGTTTGAATTAAATGTCATGTTACCAGTTATGCTAAAATCAATTTTAGAATCTACAGATATGCTGAAAAATTTTGTACCAATATTTTCTGCAAATTTAATTGATGGACTAACTGCAAACAAGACAAAGTTACAAGAGAACATAGAAAATAGTCCAGTAATTGTAACGCTGCTAACACCAAAAATAGGATATCAGAAATCTGCAGAGTTGTTCAAAGAGTCCCTAAAAACAGGAAAAACAATTAGAGAACTGGTTACATCAAAAAAATTATTGACCAACAAAGAAATTGATGCATTGTTTGGATAAGTTATGGCAAAAATTTTTGTAGAAGCATACGGGTGTTCTGCAAGTTTTGCAGATTCAGAAATGATTTCAGGATTAATTGTCAATGGAGGACATACACTTGCAGAGGATTCCTCACAAGCTGATTTGAATATACTTGTGACATGTTCTGTAAAAGATTCAACTGCAAATAAAATGATTCATAGAATCAAATCACTAAAAGCAAAACCACTAATTGTTGCAGGCTGTCTTCCAAAAGCTGAAAAAAGCACAGTTGAAAAAATATCACAGCATGCAAGTATGTTGGGTCCAAACTCTTTAGGCAAGACATTGCAAGTAATTGATTCCACCTTAAGAGGAATCAAACATGTAGAGTTGGAGGATTCAGATATTTCCAAAGTAGGATTACCCAAAGTCAGATTAAATTCAGTTGTGGGGATTGTAGAGATTGCTAGTGGGTGTATGAGTGAATGTACTTTTTGCCAGACAAAATTAGCAAAAGGGGATCTTTCAAGTTATAGAATTGGAGATATTGTAAGGCAAGTTGAAACTGAAATCAGTGAGGGGTGTAAAGAAATTTGGTTAACTTCAACAGATAACGGCTGTTACGGCTTGGACATTGATACAGATTTACCAAGTTTGGTAAAAGCAGTATCAGAGATTCCAGAGGATTTCATGATACGTGTGGGCATGATGAATCCAATGTACATGCCAAAAATTAAAGACAAATTAATTGAATCATACCAAAGTGACAAAGTATACAAATTTCTCCATATTCCATTGCAAAGCGGTAGTGACCAAGTCTTACATGATATGAAAAGAGGTCACACAGTAAATACAGTCAGAGAGATAATAAAAAAAGCAAAACTGAGATTTACAAACTTTACTATATCAACTGATATCATAGTTGGATTTCCAACTGAAACTAGAAGTGATTTTGAAAAAACAGTTGAACTGATTAATGAAATACGTCCAGATATGGTTAATCTTTCAAAGTTTAGTGCAAGACCTGGTACAGAGGCTGCCAAATTAAAGCAATTAGATTCAGCAGAGGTAAAAAACAGAAGCAAAATTATCTTTGAATTAATAAATAAAATATCTCTAGAAAACAATCAAAAATGGATCGGTTGGAAGGGAAAAGTTTTGTTTGATGAGCAGACAGAAGACGGAATCAAAGGTAGAAATTTTGCCTACAAGCCTGTATTTCTTAAAGAAGAAATAAAGATCGGTCAAACATGTGTAGTTGAGATCGTCGATGCAACTACACGTAGCATTCAAGGAAAGATCGCAAGCTAAATTTTTTCGATCGGTGATTTGATTAAAAAAACGTAAGAAGGTTTTTTATCCAAATCAAAGAATAAAATGTACAATGAGTTTTCAAATCAAAGAACCAATCTTAGTTATTGGCTTAGGTGGGGCAGGCTCAAAATTAGCAATTCAAGCCAAAAACGCTCTAAATTCTGATTGCCTACTAATTAGCAATGATTCCAAAGATCTTAATTCAGGAATTGAATCAATCAAAGTATCTACAGATTCAGTCATAAATCCATCTATTCAATTAATTCGTGGCTCTACATACAAAGTCGCAGATCAAATCAAATCAAAAATTTCAAATTATTCTACAATTATACTAATGACAAATTTAGCAGGTAAAACAGGCTCTGCCATATCACCTATAGTATCAGAAATTTGCAAACAAACAGACAAGGGACTAGTATCATTTGCAATCATGCCATTCAAATATGAAAAAGATAGAATTTTCAATTCAGGCATATCCCTAAAAAGAGTAAAAGAGAATTCAGATTGTACAATTGTTTTAGATAATGATTCATTATTGGAAAGCAATCCAAATTTGAACTCAAAAGCATGTTATGAGATTGCAAATAATGCCATTATGCACGTAGTTTCCTCTTTAACTTCATTAGAAATTTCAAATCAAACAAATATTCTAGCTACAAGCACAGACGGACAAAGTATGGAGGAATCATTACGAGATTCACTCAAAATGCTTTATGAAAATACATCACCAAATGCAGTAAAACGTTCAATTTTGTATGTAGTTGGAGCAAACAATATTCCAGTTGGAGTTATCAATTCAATTACAAATTTGACTGGTGGGATATTGGGCGAATCAAGTTCACAAATAGATATGACATCATCTAGTAAATCAAAAATTGTAATACTATCTGCAATTCAAGGAATGACTAAATTTGATAAATACGACCCACTAGGAGTGATTCCACAAGAAAACACACTAGATTGGTCACAATCAGAATGCAGTGTTGATCATAAATTAGATTTATACCAATTAGAATAAAATTAGTTTTTATTTAAAATAAAATTTTCTAGTTCTATTTCTTTGCTGCAGGTTTACTAGGGGATTTCTTTACTGGTGTATCTTTTTTTGGTGTATCTTTTTTTGGTGTATCTTTTTTTGGTGCAACTTCTTTTAATATTGTTTTTTCAGGTGCTATAGATTCAACTGGAGTATCAACTTTAACTTCAGGTGCAGGAATATCGGCTGCAGAATCTTTAACTGGATCTTTCTTTGCATCTTTCTTTGAATTTTTAGAATCTTTCTTTGAATCCTTCTTTGAATTTTTAGAATTTTTCTTTGAATTTTTATCATTTGTGGTATCTACTTTTTCATCAGTATAAGGGGAAACTAGAACATAACCTTGATCAGTTTTACTCATTCTAACTCTAATCTTTCTTGGTGGACTACGAACTCCTCTTGCCCAAATTTGATGTGCAAGATCCTCATCAATCTTTATTTCTTCTGTCTTCATGTGATGACGAGCAAATTCTCTTATCATGTTGATAGCACGTGGTGCACGATGAGTATTTGCAGAAAGTAAAACTTTGCCTAAATTGATTGTATACACTCGCTCTAATTCTTGAGACAACTATCCGACCTCCACATCTGTTGATCTCCAAGCTCTACGTTTTGGATTGGATCTAACTGTTCTTTTTGTTCTTAAAACAATCCAAGCTGGGACAGGTGTTGATTGCAATGTCTTTTTTAATAGACGAATCTTTCTTGGAGAAGATTTGCGAGCTGCCATATTTTTCAGGCACGAAGACCTCTTTTTAAATGAATCTCACAATTTGAGGCAAGATACTATTTGCTTGAGAATTCTAGCTGACGCGCCCCAGATAATTTTATTTTGATATTCAAAAGTGTACATTTCTTTAATTCTATTATGCGTTGGATCCAAATCATCAGAAATTGTTTTTAAAAATGATTCAAGTGGAATGTGAAGAATGTTTTCAACTTCAAAATTTGCTTCCAATGGTCCAATTGTATCCAGTATGCAAATAAAAGGCAAAATGATAAAACCTGAATTCAAAGTTACAACTGGCTCTAACTGTCCAATTACCTGATTTTTTGAAATACTCAATCCTATTTCCTCTCTAGTTTCACGCAATGCAGTTTCCAAAAGATCTAAATCATTTGAATCAAATTTCCCACCTGGAAATGAAATTTCACCTGCATGAAATTTTAGGTGCTGTGGTTTTTTAGTCATTACAATGATTGGTTCCTTGCCATAAATTATTACAAGTATTGAGGAGAGTGTGTTTGTTCCAGATTGTTCTAAAACAGGATTTATTTTACTTGAAAGCAATGATTTTACTAAATTCAAGTCCACAGCATTATAGAAATTATCTATTTTATTGAGTTTGTGTTTAAAGGTTTTAACCAAGTTAAATTTGAGATCATTTATGGCTATTATCTATGAAATAAATCCGCCAAAAATTCCGGAAGAAAACACATCAAGTGATGAATTAAATGCACTAGTATCAAAACAACTACTACGCGTTTCAGAAATCAGTAATTTTTGCGACGGCGTTCATGTAACTGATTCAGTTTTGGGTACCAAACGAGTTTCAGCATTGAGTATGGGAAAATTATTAAAAAAAGAGCACCCGGATTTACAAATTACAATTAGTTTGCGTGTAAGGGACAAGGACATGAATTTAATTAAAAACATAGTTCAAGAATCAATTGAGGCAAAGTTAGATGGAATTCTTGTTCTTCAAGGGGATCCATCTAAAGAAAATCCAATAGATTTAGGCTTGATTCCAAGTAAAGTCGTCAAGGAACTAAATCAGTTAGGTTTTGCTGAAAAAACAAATTTTTTCCTATCATTGCCTAGTGATCCAAACTTTGAAAAAATTCACATGAAAATTACTGCAGCACCAGTAGGATTCATGACCCAAGTAATTCATTCAGTACAGCAAGTACAGCGAATTTCAAATAAATTAAAACCAGAAGGATTTAGAATTATTCCATGTGTTTTACTACCATCTGTAAAAAATGAAAGCTCTGCAAAGTTTTTGGAATTAGACTGGTCAGGATACAAGGAAAATCCTGCAAAATTTATCAAAGAAATTCACAATATTACAGGGGATGTACTGGTTACCTCACCAAATGATTTTGCATTTGCAAAAGAAACTCTGAAAAATATCTAAAGTACGAAATATTCAGATTTTGGATGATGTATCACGATTGCTGCAGTTGATTGTTCTGGAATGATTTGACCTGACTCTGTTAATGTCATTCCAGATTTTTCAGGTTCAAGCAAAGTCCAAACTAAATTGTGTTGCAAAACATCAGGACAGCTTGGAAAACCCCAGCTGTATCGCAATCCACCTTTGCCTTCTAATTTAAATTCGGATTTAATTTTTCGATTAATCCATTCAGCCAAAGCCTCAGCTACTTCTACTGCCAATCCATGCAAATAGTATGCATCAGCATACTTGTCCTCAGCATTCCATTGATCAATTACTTCGGAAACCTTGTTTCCAACTGTAACTGCTTGAAATGCAACAATATCGTCTTGACCAAAATAATCAGTCAAGCAAAGATGACTTGATTTAGACGAACGAGGAAAATCAAATTCAATTGGCTCCCCATTTGGATTATCAACCAAAAGTTTCCCATCTTTATTGTGACATTTGAAAAAACCATATACAATTTCAGGCGCAATTAATTTTTCTCTAATTATTCGAATTTTCCATTCAGATAGTAATGTCTCGTGTTCATCTTCTGATTCAGCACTTACATTTCCACGTAAACCCCAAGATAACTTGAATAGAGATTTTTTATCAATTAATTCCCAAACTTGACTCATGTTGATTTCATTTAATTTCAATCTAATTGGCTGTCCAATTATTTGAGGCGCATGAGGAACTACAGGTATGGTGTCACTTTTTGGAAGTTTGCTAGTATCAATTATAGCTGTAGATTTATCTTTCCAATTTTCAATTTTTTCTTTCCATTGAGATAAAAATTCAGGTTTTTTATCTGAAACTAGTGTCTCCATTGTTTTCAAACCTTCAAACATTGTATTGCAGTAAAATACTCCAGACTCGTAAATTCCTCCCTCTTTTGCAATTCGATTTATGTAATTGGTATTGATTGCAGCACCACCACATAAAATTGGAATATTCATATTATTTTTTCGTGCATAATCT
>Ga0208942_1000199_pt1 | contig 27028 bp, 23 predicted proteins | sample GreLakmeSU08MSRF_FD_187704 | JGI IMG/M metagenome (GOLD analysis project Ga0208942, IMG submission 187704) | Freshwater lentic microbial communities from great Laurentian Lakes, MI, USA - Great Lakes metaG SU08MSRF (SPAdes) | ecosystem: Environmental > Aquatic > Freshwater > Lake | place: Great... | reverse complement strand
AGTTAATAACACTTTAGAGGAAAACATGCTTAAACATATCAAATTATTTCTTATTTCTTTTGTCTTATTGCAACTCTTAGGATGCCCTGCTGCTATTATTGGCGGAGGTGCTATAGGCATTGATACAGTGGCGGATCGCAGAACACCAGGTGTCATTCTTGAAGATTCTAATATTGAATTAAAAGCTTTTGCTGGCATTCAAAAACTTAAAGGTGATATTCATACGAATGTCACAAGTTATAACGCGCATGTGCTTGTATTAGGTCAAGTACCGAGTGAGGAAATTAAATCAACTATTACCGACCAGATCAAAGCGTTAGCTAACGTCAAATCCGTGATGAATGATCTCACGATTGGGTCTGTGAATTCTTTATCAGCAAGAGCTGAAGATACTTTAATTACCTCCAATGTGAAGGCGCGCTTTTTTAAAGAAAATAAGGTTTCGCCTTTTTACGTGAAAGTCGTAACTGAAAATAAGGTGGTCTACCTTATGGGTATTTTGAACGAGAAAGAGGCTAAAGAAGCTGAGGAGATTGCCAAAAATACATATAGAGTCACAAAAGTAGTGAAGGTTTTTGAGTATATCAAAAACTAAGTTTAAGTATTTGTATGTTAAGTTATTGAAAATAAAAGACTATTATATAGCTCGAGACTATCCTGAGCGCGGCCTTACACGCCATTTGATTTAATTAAAGATGTTGTTATAATGATTTTCACAGTTTTTTCAAAAATTTCAAGTTAGTTCTAAATCCCAAAATAAATTGCCCGTTACGCTAGCTAGCTTAATTACAGAATTAATCCATTAAAAGGTCATCATGAATAAAAATATTATCCATTTATCAGATGCAACATTCGAAACTGAAGTTCTTCAATCCACTGTTCCTGTCCTTGTTGACTACTGGGCAGAGTGGTGCGGCCCTTGCAAAATGATTGCACCTATTCTTGATGAAATATGCAAAGACTACGATGGCAAATTAAAGATTGCCAAACTGAATATCGATGAAAATGCACAAACACCAGCCAAGTTTGGCATCAGAGGTATTCCTACTTTAATGATTTTTAAAAATGGTAATGTCGAAGCAACTAAAGTCGGTGCCTTATCAAAATCTCAATTAACAACATTTATTGACAGCAACATCTAAAATTAACCCCTCCCCTTAAAACCCCTTAACGTAACACTAATCGGAAACCCCCAAACATGCATTTATCTGAATTAAAACACCTCCCCATTGCACAACTTGTAGAAATGGCGATCACGGACGAAATCGAAAACGCGAGCCGCATGAGAAAACAAGATTTAATCTTTGCCATCTTAAAAAACAAAGCAAAAAAGGGGGATAGTATTTACGGTGATGGCACTTTAGAAGTATTACAAGATGGGTTTGGATTTTTAAGATCGCCTGACACTTCTTACCTTGCAGGCCCTGATGATATTTATGTGTCACCTTCGCAAATCCGTCGTTTCAATCTTCATACAGGCGACACCATTCAAGGTGAAATAAGAACGCCTAAAGATGGGGAGCGTTACTTTGCTCTTGTAAAAGTAGATGAAGTTAACAATGAAGCTCCAGAAAATACAAAGAATAAAATTCTTTTTGAAAACTTAACCCCCTTATTCCCAACGATACCTCTCACGCTTGAAAGAGATATTAACGGCGAAGAAAATATTACAAGTCGTGTCATTGATATGATTGCGCCGATTGGTAGAGGTCAACGCGGCTTGATTGTAGCAAGCCCTAAAAGCGGGAAGACTGTCATGATGCAAAATATTGCGCATGCCATCACATCGAATCATCCTGACGTATCTTTAATTGTGCTTTTAATTGATGAGAGACCAGAAGAAGTGACTGAAATGACGAGGTCTGTAAAAGGTGAGGTTGTTGCATCAACATTCGACGAGCCTGCAACACGTCACGTTCAAGTGGCTGAAATGGTTCTTGAAAAAGCGAAGCGTCTTGTTGAACATAAAAAAGATGTAGTGATTCTCTTGGATTCCATTACAAGGTTGGCAAGAGCATACAACACAGTAATCCCCTCATCCGGCAAAGTGCTTACCGGCGGTGTTGATGCCAATGCACTTCAAAAACCAAAGCGTTTCTTTGGTGCAGCCCGCAATATTGAAGAAGGTGGCTCGCTCACGATCCTTGCAACAGCTTTGATTGATACAGGCTCACGCATGGATGACGTGATTTACGAAGAATTTAAAGGTACCGGTAATATGGAAATTCATCTTGATCGTAAAATGGCTGAAAAACGACTCTATCCAGCGATTAATGTGAATAAATCAGGCACCCGTAAGGAAGAGCTTCTTATTCCTAAAGATAATTTACAAAAAATATGGGTACTTAGAAAACTTCTACACCCTATGGATGACTTGGAAGCGATGGAATTCTTACTAGACAAGATTAAAGCCACTAAAAATAATAACGACTTCTTTGACAGCATGCGAAGGGGCTAAGAAGTAAAATTGATTGATTTTTGGTCCTAAATCATTGATAATATGTATCTATTGAACTAAAGTTGGAAAAATTATGAAAGCTGATACGCACCCAAATTACTCTGAAATTAATATCACATGTAGCTGTGGTAATAAATTCAAAACACAATCAACAGCTGGAAAAGATATGAGTATTGAAGTTTGCTCACAATGCCATCCTTTCTATACAGGTAAACAAAAGATTTTAGATACTGCAGGCCGTGTTGAGAAATTCAAACAAAAATATGGCATGTGAGGATTTATTCTTATTTCAAAAGGCAGCATAGGCTGCCTTTTTTTTTAAATATGCGATTTCAACTTGATCACGACTGGCAAGATAATATGGCTACCCCAAGAAGCCGATTGGGCGAGCGGGCCAAAATTCATTCTTTTGTCGTTTTATGTATTATTTGGGTATTCGCAGGACTCTTTGGTCATGCACCTTGGAAAGGTTATGAGACACAAAGTATCAGTGCGATTCATGCAGTACTGAATGGTCATATATTGGCACCACTGGCTGCCAGTGAAGACACACTTATCAATCCACCCCTTTACTATTGGACAGGGGCCATCTTTGGCAAACTTCTCACACCTTTAATATCGCTTCATGACGCAAGCAGACTAATCAATGCCTTGTGGATGGGGCTTACCATTCTGATGATAGGTATGCTGAATCGAGAATTATGGGGCACCGGCTTTGGAAGACAAGCTGCTCTCATTTTTATAGGTTCAGTGGGTCTTATTTTTAACGTGCATACGCTCATGCCTGGCATTGCAACATTAACAGGCCTCACTATGGCATTTTATGGTTTGGCTCTTTCTAAGAGACGTCCTTTTAGATCCGCCATACTTTTAGGTTTTGGCTTAGGCGTGAGTTTTTTATCAGGCGGGATCATGCCACTTCTTATTCTTATACTTTCAGCCCTGCTCTTACCTGCACTTTTTCAAGTATGGCGTACACGTCGTTATGCCTTAGTTCTAAGTTTAAGTCTGCTAGTGAGTCTGCCTTTTTTAATTTTATGGCCAGCGCTTCTATGGTGGTATCAACACGACATATTTATGAAATGGATTAATCATTTTCAATTATTTAAAACACAAAATTATATTTTTTATATCAAGAATCTTTCCTGGTTTGCTTGGCCAGCTCTCCCCCTGGCAGCTTGGGGATTATGGAAATTTAGACGCAAGATATGGTCTCAAGCTAAATTTCAATTGCCAATTATCTTTTTCGTATCTACATTCATTCTTAGTTCTTCTTATGCGAAAACGAATCAAGCATTCTTAATGCCATTTCTGATTCCGTTATCAACAATTGCGGCGGGAAGTATTGAAAATTTAAGAAGAGGTGCTGCGAGTGCACTTAACTGGTTTGGTATTATTTTATTTTCGACCATTATTTTTCTCATCTGGCTCGGATGGAATGCCATGCTTACAGGCTTCCCACAAAAAACATATGAGCGTATGCAATTCTTAGCACAAACCAACGAATCGCATTTCAATATTTTTATTTTAACCATTGCAATACTTTTGACACTGGTTTGGATTTTTTCTTTGGTTAAAACAAGAATTACAAATCGTTCATGCACCACAAACTGGTCTATCGGCCTTACAGTGAGTTGGGCACTTCTCATGGCTTTATGGCTTCCATGGATTAATCACAAGAAAGATTTTAGCCCACTTTTTTTATCCATGGAAAAAGTGATGCAAGATAAAACTTGTCTCACAACGCACAACATCAATAACGCACAAATTGATTTGATTCATTATTATTTAAATATAAAAGCGACCAGAGAAGGCGACCGAGGTAATTGTCATTATTTACTCATTTATCAATTACAGAAAAAAGATCTTCCGCCGATTAGCGAAAAATGGAAACTTGTGTGGAATAAAAAACAGCCAGGCGATAAAAATAATTACAAATTATTTTACAAAGAATAAATACTCAAAGATGCTTTTGGATTGCATCAATCACAATAACTTCTAAACCTTTTCCTGCATTTTTCACAACATGCTCTCTAATTTGATTGCGCATAGGTGGCGCCCAAAATTTAGTTAAATGATTTGCAATTTCTTCCTTCGCTTTTTCTTGGTCCGGATAGGATTTAAAAAAAGAACCAATTTGGTTAGCCATCGTGACAAGTTGTTCTATATTCATAATTAATTTTTTGTAACTCTTTCAGTATAAGTATAAATCACATAATGATGGGCTCTTGCAAAGCCAATTAAACATAGTCCATATTTTAATGCAGATCGAATCGCAAGTCCCGTGGGCGCTGATATGGCAATCAGAGTTGATGCGCCTAACATCACTGTTTTTTGAACCATCTCATAACTCGCGCGACTTGTAGTAATCACAAAACCTTTATCATTAAAGCCTTTCTTCTGAAGGGCACCAATTAACTTATCCAAAGCATTATGTCGGCCGACATCTTCCCGAACTAATTGAATTTCACCTTGTTCATTTGCCCATGCGCATGCATGCGTAGCACCGGTTTTCTTTTGGAGTGATTGTGTTGCGTGAAGCGTCTCGAGTGATTTTATAATCGCACTCTCTTTAACGATTAAAGTGTTATCTATCTTTTTTTCTGGTAATCTTAAAGCTTGATCTAAATTTTCAGCGCCACATAAACCGCAGCCAGTTCGACCAAGAAGATTTCTGCGTTTATCTTTTAATGATTGGAAACGCGCTGATGCAATTTCAATTTGAAGTTCAATACCCTTTGGCTGATGAATGACTTCAATACCATAAATATCGCTTTTATTTTCAACAATACCTTCTGAAAAAGAAAAACCTAAAGCAAAATCTTCAAGGTCTGAGGGGGAGGCTAGCATCACTGCATGTGATATGCCGTTATAGACGAATGCAATTGGCACTTCTTCTGCAATGTCATCTTTTTCTATTGCTTTTGCATTGCTTTTTAAAACTTCATAAGTGTTAAAACTATGTTCTGTATCAATAAAAAGATCTTGTGCCACTTGTTAAATCTAATGAATTTTTAATTCTTTAGATTTACCTACAAATTCAATTTGCTCTTCACTAAAATGTTGGTATTGCTTCTGCCAATCAGATAATTGTGTCACTTTATTTACCTGTACAGCTGTCACTTTAAACTCAGGGCAGTTTGTTGCCCAATCAGAATTTTCTGTCGTGATGACATTAGCTCCTGATTCAGGATGATGGAATGTGGTGTAGATCACACCAGGTTGAACACGTTCTGTAATTTGAGCCCTTAATACAGTCTCGCCTGACCGACTTACAACACCGACCCAATCACCTGACTGAATAGCTCTTTCTTCAGCATCGTGGGGGTGAATCTCAACTAAATCTTCTTCATGCCACGCAACATTTTTCGTTCTTCTCGTCTGCGCACCCACATTGTATTGAGAAAGGATTCTGCCAGTCGTTAGGATCAGTGGATATTTCGGTGTCACTTTTTCTGAGGTGGGCACATATTCGGTAATAATAAATTTACCTTTGCCCCGCACGAATTCATCAATATGCATTGTCGGTGTTCCAAGAGGATGTTCGTCATTACAAGGCCATTGGATGCTACCTAATTCATCTAACTTCTTATAACTTACACCCCTAAATGTTGGTGTGAGTCTTGCAATCTCATCCATGATGTCTGATGCGTGGCTATAGGCCATTTTGTAACCTAAGGCATTAGAAAGCATCTGTGTGATCTCCCAATCTTCATATCCATTCTTAGGAGACATGACTTTCCTCACTCTAGAAATACGTCTTTCTGCATTTGTAAATGTGCCGTTCTTTTCTAAGAATGAAGAGCCTGGTAAGAATACGTGCGCATACATCGCAGTTTCATTTAAAAATAAATCTTGCACAATGACACACTCCATCGACTCCAATGCATGTGTTACATGCTGCGTATTAGGATCTGATTGTGCGATGTCTTCGCCTTCACAATAGAGAGCTTTAAATTGTCCTTCGATCGCGACATCTAACATATTAGGAATTCTTAAACCGGGTTCATTTTGTAATTTAACATCCCATGCTTTTTCAAATAGAGCCAAAGTCGCTTTATCAGATACATGTCGGTAACCTGGGAATTCATGTGGAAACGATCCCATGTCGCAAGCACCTTGTACATTATTTTGTCCTCTTAAAGGGTTAACCCCTACACCCTCTCGGCCAATGTTACCTGTCAACATAGCAAGATTAGCAATACCCATGACCATCGTTGAACCTTGACTATGTTCAGTCACGCCTAATCCATAATAAATCGCAGCATTGCCACCTTGAGCAAAAAGTTTTGCAGCAGCTCTTACATCTTTAGCATCCACACCAGTAAATTCACTCATCGCTTCAGGTGAATTTTCAGGCTTAATAATAAAATCTTTCCATGCTTTAAATGCATCGTCTTCACAACGCGATTTAATGAAAGAATCGTCCATGAGTTTTTCAGTGACAATCGTGTGAGCTAATGCATTCACGATAGCAACATTCGAACCAGGTTTAAGTTTTAAATGATAATCAGCTTTAATGTGAGGCGAGTTATCGACAAGATCAATAGCGCGAGGATCAACAATGATAAGCTTCGCACCTTCTCTTAAACGTCTTTTCATTTGTGATGCAAATACAGGATGGCCATCTGTTGGGTTAGCCCCAATAATCATAATCACATCCGAATGCATAACTGAATCAAAATTTTGCGTACCTGCAGACTCACCAAGTGTTTGCTTGAGTCCATAACCTGTAGGTGAATGACACACACGCGCGCAAGTATCAATATTATTATTACCTAATGCTGCACGGACTAATTTTTGCACTACATAAACTTCTTCATTCGTACAGCGTGAAGATGAAATAGCCCCTGCTGAATCACGCCCGTATTTTTTTTGAATGCGCTGAATTTCACTTGCTGCATAATTAATAGCCACATCCCATGTCACTTTTTCCCAAGGATCATGAATACTTTTTCGAATCATAGGTGTGGTGATACGATCTTTATGTGTCGCATAACCCCACGCAAATCTTCCCTTAACACAAGAATGTCCATGATTAGCACCACCATCTTTATTTGGTGTCATGCGAACTACTTCCTCGCCTTTCATTTCTGCATGAAATGAACAACCCACACCACAGTATGCGCAAGTCGTTGTGACGCTATGTTCTGGAACGCCTGCTTCAATAATCGTATTTTCAATGAGAGTTGCCGTTGGGCATGCTTGAACACAAGCGCCACATGATACGCATTCTGAATCTTTAAAATCTTTATTGCCGGCGGATACTTTTGAATCAAAACCTCGACCTTGAATGGTGAGGGCATAAGTGCCTTGAACTTCTTCACATGCTCTAACACATCTTGAACATACAATGCATTTAGACGGATCAAAAGTAAAATATGGATTCGAAGTATCTTTTTCGCTCTTTAAATGATTTTTACCTTCGTAGCCATAACGCACATCTCTTAAACCTACAGCACCTGCCATGTCTTGGAGTTCACAGTCACCATTTGTAGCGCAAGTTAAACAATCCAAGGGATGGTCTGAAATATAGAGCTCCATAACACCGCGTCTAATATCAGCGAGTTTAGGCGTTTGTGTACGCACCTTAATGCCTTCAGCAACAGGGGTAGTGCATGAGGCTGGATAACCGCGACGACCTTCAATTTCGACCAAGCAAAGACGACATGAGCCAAAGGGTTCCAGGTTATCTGTGGCACATAACTTAGGCACAGTGACCCCTGAAATAGAAGCTGCATGCATGATGGACGTCCCTTCAGGCACCGAGACAGATACGCCATCAATGGTTAACTGAATAGTCTTGTCTGAAGTTCTTTTGGGCGTTCCAAAATCTTTCACATCATCCATATATTGTCTCGAAATAAATCATTAAATCAACCTGCTAGTCTATGCCTTGGTCTCTTTTACATCAACCCCAAAGTCTTTAGGGAAATGATTTAAAGCACTTAAAACAGGGTAAGGCGTCATCCCGCCTAACGCACATAAAGAGCCATTAAACATCGTGTCTGAAAGGTCTCGAATTAATGTGGCATGTTTTTCAACATCTTTGCCCGCGATGATATGGTCCATCACTTCCACGCCACGAGTGGAACCTACGCGACAAGGGGTACATTTTCCGCAAGATTCAATCGCACAAAAATCAAAGGCATAACGCGCCATCTTTGCCATATTGACTGTCTCGTCAAACGCCACAATACCGCCATGACCTAAAATAGCCCAAATTTCAGAAAATTTTTCATAGTCGAGTGGCGTATCAAATTGAGATTCAGGTAAATAAGCCCCTAAAGGCCCGCCCACTTGCACTGCTTTAATTGGCTTGCCTGATAAAGAACCTCCACCAAAATCATATAAAAGTTCTCTTAAGGTCACACCAAAAGCTTTTTCAACAAGCCCAGTTCTTTTTAAATTACCGGCGAGCTGAATAGGCAGTGTGCCACGAGATCTACCCATACCAAAATCTTGATAATACTTAGCACCCTTCGCCAAAATAATCGGAATAGTGGCTAATGAAATCACGTTATTGACTGCGGTAGGCTTACCGAATAAACCTTCAATTGCAGGGAGGGGTGGTTTAAATCTAACCAGCCCTCTTTTGCCTTCCAAACTTTCTAGAAGCGAAGTTTCTTCACCACAAATATATGCGCCTGCTGCACGTCTGACTTCTAAATGAAATGCATGACCACTCTTTAAGATATCGTCACCTAAATAACCTGCGCTTTTAGCTTTTTCAATAGCTTCATTTAAAGTTTTTAATGCGTGAGGATATTCAGAACGTAGATAAATATAACCTTGTGAAGCCCCTACCGCAAGGCCTGCAATGATCATACCTTCAATCAGCACGAAAGGGTCACCTTCCATAATCATCCGATCTGAATAGGTTCCAGAATCACCTTCATCGGCATTACAGACAATATATTTTTGTGTCGCTTTGGTATCTAAGACTGTTTTCCATTTAATGCCCGTCGGAAAAGCGGCGCCACCTCGGCCTCGCAAACCAGAGTCTGTTACTGTCTGAACAATCGCTTGCGGATTTAAATTGAGTGCATTTTTTAAACCTTGGAATCCGTCATGCTCAATGTATTGATCAATACTGGTGGGCTCAGTGATACCCATACGTGCAAAAGTTAAGCGCTCTTGTTTTTTTAACCAATCGATTTCTGATACAAGACCTAATGCAAGAGGATGCTTGCCGCCTTTAATAAAATCCGCATCAAATAATGAATTCACGTCATTTGGATTGATAGGGCCAAATCCTATGCGGCCTCGAACTGTTTCTACTTCAACCAATGTTTCTAACCAAAATAATCCACGTGAACTATTTCGTACGATTTGAATATCTAGCTTTCTAGCTTGGGCTTCTTTTGCTATCACTTCTGCAACTTGATCTGCGCCAAGGGATAATGCTGTGGAATCTTTCGATACAAAAATTTTAATACTCATGATGCGCGCTTTAAATCTGAAATAAGTTGATCTATTTTTTTATTATCTACTCGTCCATATACCTCTTCATCGATCATCACTGCAGGAGAGCATGCACAATTCCCTAAACAATAAATGGGCTCTAAGGTAATTGCGCCATCAGATGTGGTTTCATGAAAATCAATATTAAGATGCTCTTTAATATGCAATTCAAGCATCTCACTTCCCATTGCCTGACAAGATTCTGCGCGACAAACTTGTAGGATATGGCGGCCGGGTTTATGCGATCTAAAATGATGGTAAAAAGTCACAACACCATGGACTTCTGCAACTGACAAACTAAGTGCGCTGGAAATTAAAGGGTAGGCGATTTCCGGCACAAACCCTAAGTCGTCCTGGATAGCGTGCAAAAGTGGCAATAAGGCGCCAGGCATAGATTGATACTGCAAAATATGCCGATTAATGATCTTGTAATCTTGAGGATTTAAGACAAGGTCTTCCAACGATATCTCCAGATATTTCTTGAGCGCTTGTCTCAAGAGTAAAAAGTAGTATTATAAATTATCAAGATGTTTTTCACTTAAGTAATTTCATGATTGAGGGGCTATAAAGATGGGAACACAAAAAGAAAGCAAATATTTTCATGGGGGCTGTCCTCATGACTGTCCTGACACTTGCTCAATGGTTTATGAGGTGCAAGATAATAAACTCATAGGCGTCAAGGGCAATGCGGATCATCCAATGACTCGTGGCGGACTGTGTGTGAAACTTCAGGATTATGAAAAACGTCACTACCATCCAGATCGCCTTCTATATCCTATGAAACGTACTGGCCCCAAGGGTACAAAACAATTTCAAAAAATTTCCTGGGATGAAGCACTCGATACTATAGTTAATAAGTGGCAATCTATTATTAAAGAATTTGGCTCGGAAGCTATTATGCCCAATAGCTACTTGGGCAATCAAGGATTGGTGCATGGCATGAATGGAGGGGACTCTTTCTTTGCCCGATTGGGAGCCACTGTTACTGAAAGAACATTCTGCGGGGAGGGCTCGGCCACAGCTTGGCTGCTAACTATTGGCCCCACTGCAGGCGTTGATCCAGAGAGCTTTATTCATTCTAAATTTATTATTATTTGGGCTTGTAATTCAGTGAGCACCAATATCCATCATTGGCATATTGTCAAAGAAGCGCAAAAGAAGGGTTCAAAGGTTGTTGTGATTGATGCATATGCATCAAGAACTGCTAAAGAAGCAGATTGGCATATCTGTCCTAAGCCTGGCACTGATGGTGCTTTGGCGATGGCAATGATGCATGTCATTATTGAAGAAGGATTGATTGATCAAGACTATGTAGATAAATATACAGTGGGCTTCCCAGAATTAGCAGAGCTAGCAAAAAAAAGGAGTCCTGAGTGGGCAGAAGAAATCACAGGCGTCTCAGCGAATGACATTCGAAAATTAGCGAGAGAATACGCAACGACCCAGCCATCCGCTATCAGAATTGGTGTGGCCCTTGAAAAAAGCTGGGGAGGAGGCCAGGCCATTAGAGCCGTTACATCTCTTCCAGCTCTGACTGGAGCTTGGCGTCATGTAGGTGGGGGTATCCTTCAATTCCCAGTATGGGAACAGCCTTATAAATTTGATGTGATTTGCAGGCCTGACTTAATACCTGAAGGGACACAGGTTGTTAATAATCTTCAGTTAGGACGTGTTTTAACAGGTGAACAAAAACTAAAAGTACCTATCAAGTCAATGATGTGTTGGAACACAAATCCTGTAACACAATCAACAGAAAGCGAAAAAATATTAGAGGGCTTGAAGCGCGAAGATCTATTTCTTGTTTCTGCGGAGCATTTTATTTCTGATACTGCGGCCTATGCTGATATTCTGCTTCCAGCATCCATGGGGGCAGAACAAGAAGATATCATTTTATCTTGGGGTCATTTATACCTCACCTATAATACAAAATGTATAGAATCCCCAGGTGAAGCTGTACCAAATTATGAAATTTTTAGACGTCTTGCTAAAAGATTTGGTTTTAAAGAAGAATGTTTTAAATGGTCAGACAGTGAATGTCTTGAACACTATATCGATTGGAATTCGCCAGCCTGCAAAGATATAGATTTAGACTATTTGAAAAAACATGGTTATGCGAGAATTAATGTGGGAACAAAAGATAATCGAGTCCCTCACAAAGAAGGAAAATTTCCAACACCATCAGGTAAATGTGAATTTAGGATAGTTGGGGCTAAGAATTTTGTTGCGGGCCCATTCAGACAAATGTACGAGGCTTTTCAACCAGGCGATGATATTCCTGAGCTACCTGATTACGTGCCCTCAAAAGAAACAGCATCAGCAAATCCAGCCTTAGCTAAAAAGTATCCATTAAATATTTTGGCACCAAAAAGTCATGGCTTTATTAATTCTAGCTATGCCAATATTGAAAATAAACTTAAGGCCCAAGGGGAACAGTTTGTGTTGATTCATCCATTGGATGCCGAAGAAAGAGGGATAAAACATGGTGATCGAGCCAAAATCTTTAATGATCGGGGCTTCTTTGAAGCTGTATCGAAAGTAACGACCGACGTTAATAAAGGCATCGTAGTGACAACCTTAGGTTACTGGAGACAATTAAATAATGGTGTTGTCAATTCAGTGAGTTCAAATGCTTTTGGTGATATGGGGAACTCACCAACTTCTCATGATTGTTTAGTTGAAGTTCAATTGGCGTAATTAAACTGAAAGTGCAGAATCATTCTCCCCTTAGATTAATAGATCAATTTCATCGAAAGATTAATTATCTTCGATTATCCATCACCGATCGATGCGATTTTCGATGTGTTTATTGCATGAGCGAAGATATGCAATTTTTGCCTCGCGATGAAGTTCTTTCTCTAGAAGAGTCTGCAAGAATTATAAAAATTTTCGCTTCTCTTGGCGTCACAAAAGTAAGGATCACAGGTGGGGAGCCTCTCGTTAGAAAAAATATTTCCTGGCTTTTTCATGAAATCTCAACAATTCAAATTCTAAAAGAAATTGTCATTACAACGAATGGTAGTCAGCTAGCACAGCATGCACATATGCTCAAAATGTCTCAGGTTAAACGTATCAATATTAGTCTTGATAGTCTTGATCCTGTTCTTTTCAAAAAAATCACACGTACGGGCGACTTAAATAAAGTGATGCTCGGTATTGATGAAGCTATCAAAGAAGATTTTTCAAATCTCAAACTTAATACCGTTTTAATGAAAGGCATCAATGATCACGAAGCAATTGATTTGGTTAACTTTGCATTACATAAAAAGATGGATATTTCTTTTATTGAAGAAATGCCTTTAGGTAACATTGACCATAAAAGAAAAGATACTTTTATTAGCAATAACGAAGTCTTAAAAAAATTACAGGCTCATTTTAATTTAATTCCCACTACTTTCTCTTCTGGCGGCCCTGCTAAATATTGGCAAATTGCAAATCAGTCCACTAAGATTGGTTTTATTTCTCCGCATAGCCATAATTTTTGCGACACGTGCAATCGTGTGAGGGTTTCATCTAAAGGCGAATTATTTTTATGCTTAGGGCAGGAAGAAAAAATTGAACTCATGCCTCTTTTACGTCAGCATCCAAATGAAGACTGGCCTATTCAAAAAGCCATTTTAGAAAGTATGGCAATCAAACCAGAAGCACACGACTTTAATCTTGAAACAACCAAACCTGCTGTCGTGCGATTTATGTCGCATACCGGAGGGTAAATTCAAATGAATAACGCAGTCACTGTGGTCATTTTAGCGGGTGGCCAATCAAAACGTATGCAAGTGCAAAATAAAGCGACTGTTTTATTTGAAGGCAAGCCTTTAATAGCTCATGTCATTGACCGCATGAAGGTTCAGGCAAAACATACCGTCATCAATACACATCGAAATCAAAAAGATTTTGAAATATATCAATTACCACTCATTGATGATGTATCAGATATTCAGGAGGGTCCACTTTTGGGTATCCTAACCAGCCTTCAAGCCATCAAAACTGATTGGATACAATTTGTCCCTTGCGATACACCCTATCTGCCAAACGATCTTATTGCAATATTAATGAAAGAAGTCGAAGCCGAAAAAACTTTAGTTGCAGTGCCTGAAACCACTGATGGTTTGCAATCAACTTGTCTTTTATGTCACTCATCAACATTAAACAATCTTCAGATTTTTTTTAATCAAGGAGGACGAAAAATTGAAGACTGGATTCGTCAGTTAGCTTTTTCAATTGTGCAGTTTAAAGATGAGTCGCAATTTTTAAATATAAACACTCAGGAAGAATTAACAAAAACATATCCATGAAAAAAGATATAAGTTTAAGTGACTTAATTTCGGACTCCAGCATGACGGATGGTTATGATCCTAATGCGATGTCTGTAGCAAAAGCCAAAGCTTGGATTGCTAATTTTTTAAAGCCCATCGATCAAAAAGAAACGATACATATTAAAGATGCACTCAATCGTGTTGTTGCTGAACCTATCATAGCAACAATGAATGTTCCTAATCATGACAATTCAGCAATGGATGGTTATGCAATGAATATAGATTTACTTCCCGATCATGGGCCCTTTAAACTCAAGGTAACGGGCAAACTTTTTGCAGGAAATCCATTGGAAGGCAATTTAGAAGGAGCTTTACGTATTATGACGGGAGCTACGATTCCTTATGGATTAAATGCAGTTATTCCTCAAGAGCATGTAGAACTTAATGAAGGTGTTATTACATTCCAAACAAAACCTCAAGCAAATAAAAATATTCGGCGTGCGGGTGAAGATATTAAAACTGGGCAAACAATACTAAAAAATGGCAGGTCCATAGAGCCTTGTGATTTAGGCCTCCTTGCCTCATTAGGTATAGATTCAATTAAGGTTTACCGAAAAATTAAGGTAGCTTTTTTTTCAACGGGTGACGAAATCATTTCACTCGGCAATCCTTTATTACCTGGTCAAGTATATGACAGCAATCGCTACAGCCTGATAGGCCTTTTAAAACGTCTTGGTGTAGAAGCATTCGATCTTGGCGTTATCCCTGATGATAAAAAAATCATTGAAGATACATTAAAAAAAGCAAGCGATATCGCTGATATCGTTATTACTACGGGGGGTGTTTCCGTGGGCGAAGCCGATTACATGAAAGACATTTTAAAAAAAATAGGTGAAATTTTATTTTGGAAAATTTCAATGAAGCCTGGAAAGCCCCTAGCTTACGGGAAAATTGGTCAGTGTCATTATTTTGGACTTCCGGGAAATCCTGTATCGACGATGGTTACTTTTTATCAATTTGTAAGAGAGGCTGTTCTTACTTTATCAGGCCAGACACCCATCCCTAAAATACCAATTATTAAAGCAAAACTTTTAGGGCCCCTGAAAAAAATTCCTGGTCGAACAGAGTTTCAAAGAGGCACTTATGAACAAGATGATCAAGGTACATTTAAAGTGAGTCCTTTAAAAGACCAAGGATCGGGTATTTTAAGATCCATGAGTGAAGCAAATTGCTTTATTTTGCTTCATGAAGATACCGCTCATTTAGAAAAAGATATGTGGGTCGATATTCAATTATTTGATAATCTTTTTTAAGCTTAAAAAATATAATTTTATTTGCGCCAAAGTTCCCTAAACGTTTAAATATTTTTCTACAATCTCATCACTTTTTTATTAAAAATCGCTTAATATAGGGACGTGGAAATCAATAAAAAAGTACCCTCACTTAAACTTCCTGGCACCAGTGGTCTTCAATTTAATCTATCGGATTACAAAGGTCATTATCTTGTTATTTACTTCTACCCTAAAGATGCAACCCCAGGCTGTACCACGCAAGGCGTTGACTTTAGAGATGCTTATAAAAAATTTCAGGCACTTAATACAGAGGTACTTGGTATTTCTCGTGACACATTAAAGTCTCACGAAAACTTCAAAGCAAAATTTACATTTCCCTTCGAGCTTTTAAGTGACGAAGAAGAAAAAGCATGCGAATTATTCGGTGTCATAAAAATGAAAAATATGTATGGTAAACAGGTAAGAGGTATTGAGCGAAGTACATTTGTAATTGATCCAGATGGCAAATTGATTCAGGCTTGGCGAGGTGTTAAAGTCGAAGGCCATGTTCAAGAAGTTTTGCAATTTATTAAACAATATAACTCTATTTAACTATGGCCAAAAAAAATAGCACGACCAAACTCTTTGTATTAGATACCAATGTATTAATGCACGACCCTTCAAGCATTTTCCGATTTGAAGAACATGATATATACCTTCCCATGGTCACATTGGAAGAGTTAGACAATAATAAAAAAGGTGTCAGTGAAGTTGCTCGCAACGCAAGACAAACGAGTCGCAATTTAGAAGAGATTATAGGTACCAATGAGGAAAGTTTAGAAAAGGGTCGTTCACTTGGTATCAAAGGCAACACACATGTCACAGGTAAACTTTTCTTACAAACAACTTCGCTCCCTCATGATTTACCCATGCTCGCTAGCAGTAAAGCCGACAATCAAATTTTAGGGGTCGTTGCATACCTCAAAAAAGAACATCCTGATCGTCAAGTCATTCTCGTTAGTAAAGACATCAATATTCGTATTAAAGCCAGAGCTCTAGGCATTGCTGCTGAAGATTACTTTAATGACAAGGTGCTCGAAGATACCGAGATGCTTTATACGGGTATCACAGAGCTTCCTGAAGATTTCTGGGAGAAGCACAGCAAAGATATGGAATCATGGCAAGAAAATAGCAAAATGTTTTATCGACTGACAGGACCTATGTGTCTTAATTTTTCTGTCAATGAGTTTATTTTTTACGAATTCGATAAACCCTTCCACGCTATAGTTAGAAAAATTTCCGGTAAAACAGCGACCCTCGAAGTCATTAAAGATTTTATTAATAGCAAACATAATATCTGGGGCATTAACGCTAGAAATAGAGAGCAAAATTTTGCATTAAATCTTCTGATGGATCCTGATATTGATTTTGTGACGCTTCTAGGTCAAGCTGGTACCGGAAAAACACTGCTCACTCTAGCTGCAGGATTAGCGCAAACACTTGATAAAAAAATCTACAATGAAATTATCATGACGCGTGTCACGGTCCCTGTAGGGGAAGACATCGGTTTCTTGCCAGGCACCGAAGAAGAAAAAATGACCCCATGGATGGGCGCATTGGAAGATAACTTGGATGTGCTTAATAAAACTGACGAAGAAGCTGGCGAATGGGGAAGGGCTGCGACACAAGATCTTATTCGTTCACGTATCAAAGTAAAATCGCTTAATTTTATGCGTGGCCGAACATTCCTTCACAAATACCTCATTATTGATGAAGCACAAAATCTAACGCCTAAACAAATGAAAACGCTTATTACGCGGGCAGGTCCAGGTACTAAAGTTGTATGTCTAGGTAATATTGCGCAAATTGATACGCCCTATTTAACTGAAGGCAGTTCAGGCTTAACTTATGTCGTCGATCGCTTTAAAGGTTGGGATCATAACGGTCACATCACACTTGTGCGTGGTGAACGTTCACGCTTAGCTGATTATGCTGCAGAGACGCTTTAACTTAAAAGTTTCAAAAGGTTTTGTTCCTTTACTGATTGCACAGTTTTTATCAGCACTTGCTGATAATGCACTTTTATTTGCAGCTATTGCATTACTTGCTCAACTCAATTCTCCTTATTGGCATCAGCCTCTCTTGCTTCAATTTTTTGTGATCTCTTATATTATTTTGGCACCTTTCGTAGGTGGCATCGCAGATGCTTATCCCAAAGGTCGTGTCATGTTTTATTCCAATGCTATTAAATTCATTGGGAGTTTATCTATGTTATTAGGTATGCAGCCCCTTTACGCATATGCGATTGTGGGTGTAGGAGCTGCGGCATACTCGCCTGCAAAGTATGGCATTTTGACTGAGCTTCTGCCGCCTAAAGAACTTGTGATAGCAAATGGATGGATGGAAGGTTCAACAGTCTTTGCGATTATTTTAGGCTCCATTATTGGGGGTGCGCTCGCTCAATTTGATCCTCTTATTGCCATCATTATAATTACAGGGCTTTATTTACTCGCTGCTGTTTTTAATCGTTACATTCCATTATTTCCTATCAATCACAAACTGACAAAAAAGAATCCTCTATTTATGATGAAAGATTTCTGGCATGCATTTAAAGTGTTATGGAAAGATCCTGAAGGTCAATTATCCCTTGCAGTGACTACCCTCTTCTGGGGTGCAGGTGCTTCATTAAGATTGATTGTCATTGCATGGGCAAGCTATGCATTGCAATTTAATTTAGAAGAGGCAACGCGCTTAACAGCTATGGTTGCTTTTGGTATTGCCATTGGATCAGTCATAGCAGCTCGCTATATTAGCCTTAAAGATTCGGTAAAAGTGCTACCAGCTGGCATTCTTATGGGTGGCTTTGTGATGACTATGGTTGTGATCCATGATTGGCATATCGCAGCTCTTATCTTTTTACTGATTGGTGCATTAAGTGGATTTTTTATTGTCCCATTGAATGCACTCCTTCAACATCGAGGCCATTTACTTATTGGTGCAGGCCACTCCATTGCTGTGCAAAACTTTAATGAAAATATTGGGATTCTTTTATTAAGTGGTACTTATACTTGGATGGTAAGAGAAGAATTTTCCATCAATACTATTATCATTCTTTTAGGTTTATTTGTGAGTATCACAATGCTTGCAATCTATAGGCATTATAAAAAAATAGTACAAAGCTAACAGACTTAATCTATTGCTTTAACAATGTCATCAGTAACTTTTTTTGCATCTCCAAATACCATTATAGTTTTATCTAAATAAAATAATTCATTATCCAGCCCTGCATAACCTGGAGACATTGAACGTTTATTTACAATAATAGTCTTCGCTTTATATGCTTCTAGAATAGGCATGCCATAAATAGGACTGCCAGGTTTTTTCGCTTGTGGATTAACGACATCATTCGCTCCAATCACAAGGACAACGTCTGTTTCAGCAAACTCATTGTTAATATCTTCCATTTCGACAATCATCTCGTAAGGAACATCTGCTTCGGCCAAAAGCACATTCATATGCCCAGGCATTCTTCCTGCAACTGGATGAATTGCGTATTTAACCTTAATACCTTTACTGATAAGTTTTGCAGTTAATTCTTGCAAAGCATGCTGAGCTCTTGCTACGGCTAAGCCATACCCAGGCACAATAATCACTGAATCTGCATTCGATAATAAAAATGCAACATCCTCAACCGAGCCTGATTTTGATATTTTTTGACTTTGATAAGAATCGTCTACTGCAGCAGTGTCTGCACCAAAACCTCCTAATAACACAGAAACAATAGAACGATTCATTGCTTTACACATAATGTAAGAAAGAATTGCGCCTGAAGCGCCCACACACGCCCCTGCAATAATTAAAACAGAGTTATTAAGAGAAAACCCGATACCTGCGGCAGCCCATCCTGAATAACTATTTAGCATCGAAACTACAACCGGCATATCTGCACCACCGATTGGAATAATAAGGGTTACTCCAAGTATAAATGCAATAAAGCACATCAAAAGAAATATAGAAGTATCGTGTGTGCTATAAAAAAAGATTCCTGCTGAAATCATTGCAATAAATAAAAATAGATTTAAAAGATGCTGGCCTTTAAATTGAATCATTTTTGCACTGAATTTTCCAGAAAGCTTTCCAAATGCAACGACTGAAGCTGAAAACGTAATAGCACCAATAAAAGCACCAATACATAACTCAATTCTCTGGGCATCACTATGAATATCGTTTGTATTAAATACTGCAGCAATTGCAATGAGCACAGCTGCTAAACCTACAAAGGAATGCATTAAAGCGACAAGCTCAGGCATGCTCGTCATCTCGACTTTTTTGGCTGCAAAGATTCCAATCAAAGCACCAATTAATATTGCAATACCTACCATAGGAACAATTAAGTTATGCCCAATATTAAATGTAGTTAAAATTGCAACTGCCATTCCAATCATACCGAGTGTATTTCCTAGTCTCGATGTTTTAGGTGAGGAGAGCCCTTTAAGAGAAAAGATAAATAATACTGCTGATAATAAATATAATAATGAAGCCATGATTTAATCTTTGTTGGTACGTTCTTTCTTTTTAAACATATCTAACATTCTTTTTGTCACCATAAAACCCCCAAAGATGTTAACTGACGTGAGTAATATCGCAGTGAATGCTAATACACTCGTTAGGTTAATTTCATGATCATTGATAGGGACGGCTTGTAAAATTGCACCTACAATCACAATGCCAGAAATAGCATTAGTCACAGACATAAGAGGCGTATGCAGAGCAGGTGTGACATTCCACACAACATGATAGCCAACAAATATAGCTAATACAAAAATTGAAATGTTTTGGATGGTCATTAAATCCATTATATGTTTACCTTTCTTTCATTAAATAGCTTACCTTCACGTGTCATTAACGATGTGCTCAGCAACTCATCATCATAATTAATCTCTAACTTTCCATCGGTATTGATTAATAATTTTAAAAATTCATATACATTCTTTGCAAAAAGCACCGATGCATCATGGCTCACTAAACTTGGAAGATTTGTGTAGCCCACAATAGTAACGCCTTTATGTTCAATGACTTGATCTGCTTGCGTTAATGGACAATTACCACAACCGTCTTGCCCTGTTCCTGCAGCAAGATCAATAATGACGGAACCTTGTTTCATACCCTCTACAGTATCCCTAGAAATCAGCTCTGGGGGGAACATGCCAGGAATAAGCGCTGATGTAATGACAATATCTGCTTTCATTGCATGTTCTGATACAACACTTGCCTGTCTTTTTAACCATGCTGCAGGCATTTTTTGAGCATACCCACCTTGTCCTGACGCAATATTTTTTTCTTCTTCTGTTTCAAATGGAACATCGATAAATTTTGCACCTAGTGATTCGATTTGTTCTTTAACTGCAGGCCTCACATCAGAAGCTTCCACAATAGCGCCTAATCTTTTTGCGGTTGCAATCGCTTGCAGCCCAGCAACACCAGCACCTAAAATCAAAACTCGGGCTGCTTTCACTGTTCCAGCTGCTGTCATAAGCATAGGCATAAATTTTTTATAAAATTGCGTAGCTAATAGTACAGATTTATAACCGGAGATATTTGCTTGTGAAGATAAAACATCCATGCTTTGAGCTCTCGAGTTTCTTGGAAGTGCTTCGAGCGCAAAACATGTTAAGCCTTGATTAGCCATGATTTCTTTTAGTGGGTAATTAAAAGGCTCTAGTAAACCAATAATTATAGTGTCTTTTTTTAGAGATTTAATTTCATCGTGACTTGGTGCGCGTACCTTAAGAATAATTTCTGTATCGGTGATTTTGCTCTTAGATTCAACGATTGCACCTTCATTTATAAAAGCCTGATCTGAAATATGAGCTTTTACTCCTGCATCTTTTTCGATAAACACTTCACATTTCATTTGAATTAATTTTTTAACAATTTCAGGCGTGATAGCTACACGATTTTCTCCATCAACTATTTCTTTAAAAATACCAATTTTCATTTATGGCTTCTTTTATAAATTAACTAATGAAGTTTTACTTGGGCTTCTGATCTTCGCGTAATCATTCGAGCCAATGACTGCAATGCCATACTCATGAATCCATGTAAGGCCATTAAATGCATTTTATAAAGTGATTGATACATCAATCGTGCAATGATACCTTCAATAAACATAGAATCTCCTATGAGAGAGCCCATTAAATTACCAACGGTTGAATATGTCCCCAGGTTCACAAGTGAGCCATAGTCTTTATAAACGTAGCGAGGTAAATGTGTTTTTCCTTTAACACGCAACTTCATACTTTTAAAAAGAAGATTTGCTTGTTGATGCGCAGCCTGCGCTCTTGGAGGAACATATTGATCAGTACCATCGATCGGACATGCAGCACAATCGCCAAAAGCAAAAATTGAATCATCCTTAGTTGTTTGTAATGAACTATTTACCATTAATTGATTGATGCGATTAGTTTCTAACCCATCAATATTCTTTAAGAAATCTGGCGCCTTGACACCCGCTGCCCAAACGACAAGGCCTGAAGAAATAGTTTTTTTAGTGTGTGTCTTAATACCTTTTGCAGAAACTTCAGTCACACGCTCACCCAAATAAAGATGAACATTTAACTTACCTAATTCCAACGCTACAGAGTGCGATAATTTTTTTGGTAGGGCTGGAAGTAAGCGAGAACTTGCTTCAATGATAGATATTTTAATATCACGATCAGGATTGACGCGATCAATACCGTATGCAGTCATTTCCCGTGTGGCTTTATGAAGTTCTGCTGCAAGTTCAACGCCTGTAGCTCCTGCACCTACAATCACCACTTCAAGTTGGCCAGGTTGAATCACTTTCTTTTGAGTTTGTGCTTTTAAAATAGCATGATGTAATTTTTGATGAAATACTTCAGCTTGCTCTTGTGTATCTAGTGCGATTGAGTGTTCTGCTGCACCTTTAATACCAAAATCGTTCGTAGTACTGCCTACAGATATAATCAATGTGTCGTATTGAAAACTTCTTCTTGGAATAATTTCTTTACCATCTTCATCTGTATAAGATGCGATCGATACTTCTTTCTTACGACGGTTGAGTCGATCCATACGGCCTAAGCGGAAACGAAAGTAATGCCAATGCGCTTGAGCCATGTATTCCAATTCATGCTTATCAGGGTTCATACTCCCTGCAGCAATTTCATGAAGGAGGGGCTTCCATACATGCGTCTTCGTACAATCAATCAAAGTGATTTCGGCTTTTTTATTTTTACCTAATGTATCGCCTAATTTAGTTGCAAGCTCTAAGCCGCCTGCACCACCACCTACTATCACAATCTTATGCATTTCACTTCCTTAAATACAGACCATAAAAAAACCACTACTGCAATTATACAGGAGTGGTTTTGTTATTAATTTTCTAGAAATTACCTAGAAGATTTTAAATTACTCGTTACCTGTAAGCCCTGTTCCTTGAGTACGAACCCAAGCAATAACTTTTAAAAGTTCATCCACCTTAAGTCCGTTTGTGGGATCTGTAGCATCCATAATACCTAAACCTTTTCCACCCATACCACCGTTTGTCCCATGCCATAAAGTTTCAAACATACCTTTGTTTGTTGCATCTTTAGGATAGCGGAATGTAGGGCCTACGAGACCCGGGCCTACTTGACCCTTTGCATCGCCACCATGGCACTGAGTACATGAGTAAAGTCCGAAAAGCTTTTTACCTTTTGCAGTTGCTTCTGCATTACCAACATATGAATTTTTACCAGTAGCTAAAAATTCTTTTGCTGCCGGCGTATCAAAGAGAGCTGGTTCAAGTTTAAACGTACTTCCATCTGTTGTTTTTACAAACGTAACATCAGCAGATGCCACACCTACAATTGTCATCATAGAAACTAAAAGTGATGACATGAGTACTTTTTTTACTAACATAATTTCTCCTAAAAATTGCGTTACCCTGAAGGGCATTCACTCCAAAATATAAATCCTACAAAGCTGTTTTATCTTCCAAAAAATCTAAAAAAACATGCAATAATATTACTCATTTTTTGTTATAAAGTCACCCATTTTGAGTGACTTTTTTTAACTTTACTTACCTGTCTTGTCGTCCACAACCACTGGCACATGAGGGATGCCGTAATCATCTAAAATTTTAATAATCTTAGATTGATTTCGATCAAGTGCACCTTGAATCATTTCCATGCGCTCTTTATCCTTCTTTCTTACTGCGAGAGAAATATTAAATCCTGATTTGCCTTTTAGAGTATCAAATGAATTTCGTTCAGATTTAAACTCAGGAAGTGGAACAATCACTAATGGCTCCTTGGCTGTTTTTGCATAGTAGCCTCCTATAGGTCCCCATATAATAGCAACATCAATTTCTCCCGCGACTAAATCATCGATCATGTGACCCGGTGGTAAATTTAGATCTCTTTGTAATCGGTAAGGACGAGCATTCCCCATAAGATCATGATCCCGCAATGGAATGGTGGGTGGGCTTTCACCTACAATACCAATAATACCTTTTCTTAAGTCTTCTGAATCCCAATCTTTAATATTGTAGTTACTTGATTTTCGATAGACGAATACATAGCCGGAGCGATAATAAGGTTTGGAAGTGCGCAATGAATCGACATCTGATCCCATCCCAATAATCACATCACAGCGTTGCGCATTAATCGTGTTTCTTAAATAGCCCTGACGATCAAGCCAAAATTCATAACCCAGCTCCTTGCCTAGATCTTTTGCTAAAACTTCTGCAATTTTATTTTCAAAGCCCTCACCTGCTTGATTTGAGTAAGGTAAATTTTCTGGGTCAGCACACACTTTAAATTCTGAGGCTATAGGAGTTCGATATGGCATACCAGGTAAACCATCTTCACGCTCCTGTCCTGCAGCAAACACATTCCCCACAAAAGCTATATTCATTACATACAAAAACATCATTACTTTTTTAAACATTTTTTTTCCTTACCAGTTAAATATCATGGGACCTATAAAAAAACACCCCACTCGAAAGTGGGGTGTTCATAGGACATACTAACTAACAGTTAGTTCTATAAAAAATCTTTCGATTAATTATAGGCTAAATACTGTTAAAGCACCGCCGCCAGGAGCAGCATTGTACTTAGTAAGTTCAGCATAACCACCAGCAGCGCCAAGAGCGTCTGTTGGGTTAGTTAAGCCAAGGTTCATTGCAACGCCAGCCCAACCACCGATGCCTGATAAAACGCCAACGTGTTGTTTGCCACCGTTTGTGTATGTGAATGCATTACCAATCACACCTGAACCAACTTGGAATTTCCAAAGTTCTTTACCTGTCTTAGCGTCAAGAGCTTTGAACCAACGATCAAGAGTTCCGTAGAACACTAAGTCTGAAGCAGTATTTAAAGAACCACCCCAAGCTGAGAACTTCTCTTTGTTGTACCAAGCTTTTTTGTTAGTCATTGGATCATAAGCAGCAAAGCCACCCATTACACCGTCTGGACCAGCAAACATAGTTAATGTTGCACCAACCCATGGTTGACCTGCTACATACTTAGACTCAACTGGTTCGTATGTCATACAAACGTGGTTAAGTGGTGAGTAGATAAGGCCAGTCTTAGGTGAGTAAGAAGCTGGTTGTTGATCTTTTGTACCCAATGCAGCTGGGCATACACCCTTAGCATTGTAGTCTTGGTGCGTAGAAGCTGTAGCTAACTTGTTAGGTACACCAGATTTTTTGTCAACGTCAGTTGCCCAGTTAACAAAAGGATGTACTTTTTCTGCAGCAACTAAAACGCCGTTGTCAGCTTGCCATGTATAAGCAAAACCGTTACGGTCATGGTGCCATGCGTATGTCTTGCCACCATTGTCAAATAAGATCACTTCGTTAATACCGTCGTAATCCCACTCGTCATGTGGTGTCATTTGCATACCCCAGCGTGCCATACCAGTGTTTAAGTCACGTGCGAAAACAGTCATAGACCATTTATTGTCGCCTGGACGTACATCTGGATTCCAAACTGATGGGTTACCTGTACCGTAGTAGACTAAGTTTGTTTTTGGATCGTACGGATACCAACCCCATACAGAGCCTCCACCATGTTGCCAACCATCTTTAACTGCTTGTGGTTTCAACCATGTTTTAAGACCTAGATCTGTTACCCCACCTTTTAACTTAGCAGTATCAATTTTCTTGAATGAACCGCCTTGTTTGTTACCACCATTAACGTCTTCATAGACTGATAATGCTGAGTAAAGTGGTGTGTCTTTATTAAAGTCTTTACCGATTAGCGCTTCAACATCAGGACCTGTTGAGTATGCTTTCCAAGCTAATGAACCGTCTTTAAGGTTATAAGCTGCCATAAAGCAACGTACACCAAATTCAGCACCAGAACAGCCTGTTAAGATTTTATCTTTAATCACGTGTGGAGCGTTTGTATTTGTAGCACCAACTTTTGGATCTACGTTTCTAACGTCCCAGATTTTTTTGCCGGTCATAGCATCTAAAGCAACTACCATACCGTCATTTTGATTTAGGATAATTTTACCGTCACCGTAACCAAGACCACGGTTCACGTTATCGCAGCAAAGAACTGCTTGAACTGAAGGATCTTGTTTTGGGAAGTAAGACCAAACGATTTTTTGATTGTCGTTTAAGTCAAGCGCGTAGATGTTGTTTGGGAATGCTGTATGTACATACATCATGTTACCAACAACAATTGGAGCACCTTCGTGACCACGGTTTACACCGGTTGCGAATGTCCAAGCTGCTTTAAGGTTTTTTACGTTACCTTGGTTGATTTGAGATAATTTGCTGTAAGCCTGATTTGTGTAGTCACCGCGTGGTGCTGCCCAGTTATCAGGATTAGCAATTGCTTTTTCTTGATCAGCAGCTGCTGAAGCAATCATTGGCATTGCCAATGATAAACCAGCTACTAAACCAAGAGCTAACTTGATTTTGTTAATTTTCATATAAATCTCCATAGTTTTTACTAAGGGTTTTAAAAGAAGTAAACTTTCTCGTCACTGTAAAATTTTAAAGTGTTTTGCTTTAAAGACTCTAAGGTGCTTCGAAGGCTTACTTTCAGCGCAATTTTACTTCCGCTTGAAAAGTAATATATACCTCCTTTTTTTAAATTGCAACACTTTCGTTACAATTTGTTAACATTTTTTTATGGCTTTTTTGACAAAAAACCTGATTTCAGCAATTTTTGTTAAAATAGCCAATAAAATCAATAAGAAAGACAATTATTTCCTATGCCTACTGACTCTTTATATACCTTATACCCAGAGATATCACCCTATCATGCCACCTGGATAGATAGACCTCACGGACACAAAGTTTATGTCGAACTTTCAGGGAATCCTCATGGAAAACCGATTATTTTCCTTCATGGCGGCCCTGGTGGAGGCACTAATCCTAAACAACGTCAGTTTTTCGACCCCAAACACTACCAAATCATTCTTTTTGATCAAAGAGGCTGTGGTCAAAGTAAACCTTTAGGTGAAGTGAATGGCAATACCACGGCAGATCTTATATCCGACATGGAAGCCATGCGTGAACATCTTCATATTAAGCACTGGATTATTTTTGGTGGCTCCTGGGGCAG
>Ga0208942_1000197_pt1 | contig 27400 bp, 44 predicted proteins | sample GreLakmeSU08MSRF_FD_187704 | JGI IMG/M metagenome (GOLD analysis project Ga0208942, IMG submission 187704) | Freshwater lentic microbial communities from great Laurentian Lakes, MI, USA - Great Lakes metaG SU08MSRF (SPAdes) | ecosystem: Environmental > Aquatic > Freshwater > Lake | place: Great... | reverse complement strand
AGCGCACTGATCTGCGCCAGCGCATTGTTGGCGTTGGCTGCTGCCGTGTCTGCCTGGTACTCGAAGTCAGTGCCGACGATAACCTGTATCGTATCCACTGTGGAAAACAGCAGTTCAAACTGCCTGATCTGTTGCTGGTCGGTCAGGAACGCCGCAAGCTGATCTCGCGTCAGATTGAGTTTGCGGGATGTTGGTGCCGTGGCCATCAGAACGCCAGTGGCTCGATCTGGGCCTCAAGACGGATGAATGACACGTGGGCATCGCTGTCGCCACGGAAGCGTTGGATGCGCCAGTTGCGCATGTTGCCCTGCTGGAACCACGCCAAGCGCTTGTTGGACCCTGTGGTGCCCACGCTGATGCTGCGCTCTTGGCTGTAAGCCTTGCCATCCACGCTGTAGCTGGTGCTGATCTGGGGATTGCTGCCAATGGCCACGCTGCCGGTGAGACTGACCAGCTCCAGCTCGTTAAAGATGGCCCCATTGCTTTCGTTGTAAACGATCAGCGTGCCAAACTCCCAGCGCACCTGCTCGCCCCAGTGGTAGCCGGTATCCTGCACAAAGTAGCCGATGGAAGTTGATTGCGGATCGCCCACAAGCCACTTGTCGTAGGCCCAGACGATGTTGCGTGCGCGGTACTGTGCAAAGCCTGCCAAAGTCGTGGTCAGGGTAAACCAAACCTGCTCGCCCAATGCCTCAGATGCTGAGGCGTCATAAACCACGGTGCGGTCTGGCAGATGGACGTAGAGGTGCTGATGCGCCTTGTCGTTGCGTGCTTCGAGCTTGACTGTGGCCAGCTGCGCCTCGGTGTAGTTCAACAGCAGGTTGTCAATCTCCTGCGTGCTGATTTTCTGGGTGGTTGCGGCTGCGCCCACGTAAATGCCGGGGGCTTCGTTTCGGCCACCGCCCAAGAAAGCAATGGCCTGGATGAAGACGCAGCAGGCTTGCGTGCCAACGACACCCTTTTGGATTTGAGCGCCCTCGATGCGTGCGAAGGGAAACAGGTCGCCGCCCACGTTGTCAAACACCTCGATGGTGTTGCGATTGAGCGCATAGACTTCGTTGCGCAGTTTGAGCAGCGCCACCACGGGGTCGGGGTCGGCCTCTGAGCTGCCGTACTTGAACGGATCAACAGCCAGCGGGTTGTTTAACTCGGTGACAACCAGAAACTCGCCATCGGTGGTCAGGAAGTAGCCGTCCACCCAGACCACATCCAGCACGATGCCAAGGTCAGGGTCTGTCACTTGCGTGAGGGTGGATGCCACTGGGTCCCAATAGTACAGCCTGGTGCCCGATGCAATGGCCAGCAGGTCGAAGCTGTAGTCGAAGGTCACCAACCCAGTCACAGGCCCACCTACATCGCCCAGGATGGTCACAGCGCCTGCGCTGTCAATCTCTACCAGCTTGGTGCCCATCACGCGATACACACTGCCTTGGAAGTTGATGCCACCTCGGTCGATGCCTGGGCCTGTGCCGTTGGCCACAATGCCGTCACCTGGGCGCAGGAATCCGTTGCTGATGCCAGACTTGATGGGCACCGGCACCATGTTGACCGGATAGCTGGTGCGCAGCTCTGGCGTGGTGTCAGCGTAGATGCCGTTGAGGATAGGGATTTGCATCACTTAGCCTTGTTTCTGGCAGAAATGCGTTTTGCCTTGGCTTGTGCATCAGCCTTGGAAGACGCGCCCCATGCCTTTAGACTCAACAGCAGTCGGGTTGGTTCACCGTCTTTATATTCAGGGCCAGGGTTGCCACCCATACGGGCCAGGAAGGATGCCCTGCGCGGATTGTCACCAGACTTTACAGGAGGCTTCAGATTCATGCCCTCGGCTTTTGCCGCAGCCCTTCCCCTGGCATTCAATCCACCCTTTGGATTTTGGCCTTCTTTTCGGGCGTAGGCTGGGGATTTCATTAAACGTAACTCGGATACCACAGGCTAGTGCCGGAGTCGTAGGTCATTGTTAATGCTCGACCAACTACAGCCGTTCCTGCAATAGCAATGTTGACTGCTGCTGTCCAAGTCCAAGTAGAACCAACAGCTGGAATCAAAGTTATTGTGCCGCCACCATTGGTAAATGGGGCAATTGCAGTGATTGTTGTTATGGCTGCTGCTCCAGAAATAAAAGTGATGCTTTTTGTTGGCGAAATCGTAACTGCACTTGGAATTGTTGGTGCTGCTGCCCTTGTGCCTGTGATTTCTGAAACTGCCAACGTGCCATTGATGGCTAGTGTTTGCGTTGCTGCGGTGGTATTAAATGTCCCATACATCAACGAAAGTGATTTATCATTTCCTGAACTGCCTCGGTCTTGATTGTTGACGTAGAAGGAGTTTGAGCCATTCTCATAATTTCCAGCGTAGTAGCCCAGTGCTACGTTGCCATCTCCGTTAATTAAATTTGTTCCAAGTGCAGACAAACCCACGGCAGTGTTCCGATCTCCACCTGCATTTGCATACAGTGCTAATGTTCCTACCGCCGTATTTTCTATGCCACCATCATTTGTATATAAGGCTTGATAACCGCCAGCAAAATTAAATTCTCCAGTTTCATTTAAAAATAAGGCTTGATAACCTATGCCAACATTGGAATTGCCACTTGTGTTGTATGCAAGAACGTCAAAACCTACCGCCGTGTTTGTAGCAACTGCGGCAAGCCCTTTGCCAACTGTCATGCCTTGAATGACTGCGCCACCCACCAGCGTGGATAAACCCGTCACGCTAAGGGTTGTGCCAATAGACGCTGAACCACTCAGAACAAGGCTTGTGCCTGTAGCTGCGCCCAGCACTGGCGTAACCAAGTTCGGGCTGGTGTTGAAAACCAGCACCCCTGTGCCAGTCTCGTCGGTCATTGCCGCCCGTAAATTAGCACTGGTCGGGTTGTTTAGAAAATCTTGAATTGCCGCATTAAATCCTGCGGTTTCGTTCGTGATGTTGTACCAACTGTTCGTTGCCAAGTAGTAGCGATACCGAACAGCAGCACCAGCGGTCAGGGTAGAGACATTCCCAAAGATTGCAGCTGCGCCATTCAAAGCAATGGTGAACGCTGTGATTGTTTGGGTGCTGGTTATCAGCACTTCAGTGCCATCGGGCACGCCAGTATTCAGCGGCAGGGTGACGGTGCCGGTGGCCAGTGTGCCAGCAGGCTGGATGAGCATCCACTGCTGCTCGGCCACAGGGGTGGGCACCGTGATATTGAATCCAGCCCCTGGTGTGTACAGGTTGGTTGCGACAGTCGGGGCTGCGAATGAGGTTTGAAAGTAGTCCAGCAGCGTGTTGACCGACATCTTGCGAGCATCGCCGTTATTTTGGTCGTACACGGGAATCTGGGCTGACCCAGAGACTTGGCTGATGCTGGCAAGTTGGTTGATGGTTGGCATGTTAGCTCCTCAATTGAATTCAAGTGGTCCGTCTTGACCGGCAGTGACTGGAAAATATGGGCGGCGGATGAATGGATCGTCGTAGACGCGCCACGGTTTGTTGCCTGACCCTGCTGGCATGGTGCCTGGTAGTTGTTGTTCGACCGGCATGGCTGCGCGGGATAGCAGGGTGTTGTACGATTCTTTGGCTGTCATCTTGGTGTCTGCCATGACCTGCTTGCCGTAGGACGGGGCCAGCTTGACGCCAAGGTTGGTGTAGATGGCCTCGTTGGAGCTGTCGGGCACGTTGGTCTGCTCGTCCAAATCGCTGTCCTGGGGGCTGTTTGGCAGCGGGTAGCCCAAGCGGATGCCCAGAGCGTTCCAGGCTGCCAACATGGTGTCAAGCCTGCGCAGGGCCGACTGCAGTTGCTCAGGGGTCAGGTCAAAGACGTAGGATGCCAGGCCAATCTCTTCAAAAGCCTGCGTGACAAATTGGCGCTTTGTCCATCCCATGTCATTCTCCTGTGGTCGGGTCGGTGAGTCTGTCCTGGATCAATTGTCCCAGTTTTTTGTCCCTTGTGCGACCATCAAAGCGAATCTTGAGTTCTGTAGCCTTGGCCTCAAGCTCAGCGCGGGTTGGCGGTGCGTCCTCAATGACCGGCACTGGCTCAATGGCTGGCTGCTTCCAGCCCAATGGTTTGGATGGCTTGCGCTTCTTAGTCTTTTTGGCCTTCGCCTTGATGCGCCAGTCTGCAATCTTCTTGGGTGTCGTGGCCTTGTCGCCAGCGGCTGTAATGGCCTCGGCGGACGATGCGAACCAGCCGGCCGACAGTTTGGCGTCAAGTTCTTCCTGCGTGTTGACGCCGACAATCCGGTAAGTGCCGCCGCCTGGCTTCTTGTGTGGGCCAGGGCTTTGGTAAAGCATTGCAGGGAGTTCAATCATTTCTTGGGCTTCATTGGCTTGGCTGTTTTGGCAGATGCCACAAAGTCGGCTTTGCTGGGTGCGCCCTTTGAGCCAGGCTTACGCATCTTTTCCTTGCTGCCTGCCGCAATACGCTCGCGCTTGGCATTGATGTTGGCGTAGAGACCGGCTTTCATTTCATGGCCTTCTTGGGGGCTTTGCTGGGCTTTCCAGCCTTCATTGCGGCTTTCCGAGCCGTGGATAGCGCCACAGCAACGGCCTGTTTCTGGGGCATTCCTGCCTTCATCTCTTTGCCGATGTTCTTGCCGATGGACTTGCTTGAGTAACCTTTGGTCATCATGATATTTTCCTTGTAATGAAAGAAGGGGCCGAAGCCCCTTCCCTCAGTTCAATTATTGGTTGAACAATAAAATCCCCGACATTTCTGGTTGTTTATTTACAACACCAAAGAGCGTGTCGAGACGGTACTTGATGACCATGCTGTCGATGTCGTAGAACTTCTGCATCACCAGCTCCACGCCCTGGTCGGTGCTGGCACGCATCACTGCGGTGCCAGCATCAACTGGGATGGCGTAGCGGCCAGGCAAGATTTCCAGCGCATCTTTCTGCCAGAACACGTTTATCGACGCAGCACCGGTGTTGAGCCAGTTGATTGGCGCAGCACCGGCAGCAGCAGTGATTTCGCAGTTTTGGTACTGAATCTCAGCATCGGTCGGTGCGGTAACAGCCGAGATGATCGGAGGGCTGATCACCATCACAGTGCCGCTGGTGATGCTGATGACACGGAATGTCTTCAGTTCGCCGGTGGACTCTTTGGTAATCTGATGCACTGAGTCAATGCCATCAATCGTAAACGCATCGCCAGCAACAATGCCAGTCGTGTTGGACACGGTGACACTCTCGTAGCGGTTGTCTACGTTGATCTGGCCACCCACGGATGTGGAGGTAGCCTCAGGCACGTACTGAGCCTGCGCAGTCGTGGTGTTGATCGTAGTGACCCCACCAGCAGCCGCAGCGATGCGGTTTGCGTAGTCGAACTTGTACGTGTCAAACCCTGCGACCATGCCGACAAAATTGCGCTCATAGGCTTTGTCAGACTTAGCGTTGCCAAACGACCTGCTGGCTTGCGACAGATTACCGGCCAGACCGTTGTAGTCGCGGCTGGACAGACCCAGGAAGCGGTCGTAGTCAGGCACGCCCTGCTCGTTCATGATGGTATCGCACAGGGCAATGTCATCATAATCACCGGCAGCAGCGGCAACCGGAACGACCAGCGTGCCTTGGGCGGCTGCGGTGTTCATGATGGCCACATTGATGTCGGATGCGAGCTTCTGCTTGGCTGACTCGCCCAGACGACCTTCTTGCAACGCATCGCGCAGATCGAGGGTAGTCATGGTCCAAGGCACAGTCTTGCTGAAACCAATGGTGCTTGGCACAGACAACTGGGTCATGTTTTTGTAGCTGATCGCATTGCCTGGTGTGCTCGTAATCGACTGTGCGATGTAGGGCATCGGACGCCAAATGGTGTCGTTAGTCCTGGCCATCTCGGTCTGATTTGTGTTGTAAATCGACACGTGACGCGACAGAACCAGCAAGTCCTGGAAACCTTCCAGGATGTCTTCGAACGCAACGCGCTCTTCTTTTGAAAATGCATTTGCCATGATAGGCTCCTAAATTAAAAAATCATTTGGCAGCTGCTCGCTTCTGCGCTTTGTACTGCACGACTTTCGTCATGTTGCCAGTACGCTCTGCTTCTGCTCGCAGCCGTTCTAGGGTTGAGTCCACCGCCCCAGATGATCGTCCGGTGCCGGACACGATGCGCTCGGGGGCGGGTGCTTGCCTGCGGTTAGTAACTTTCAATTCTTTCTCCAGTTTCGCTACCGCGAAGGCAAACTTCACGGGGTCTTTGATCTCGGACAGCTCCTTGGCCTTCTTGGGATTCTTCCCAAGCGCGTAAATGACCAGCGCGGGATTATCCGCACCTTGGAGCACCACGCCTTGCTGGGTGACAGAGAAGAGTTCCTGGGCCACGGCCTCGGCATCATCATAGTCTTTGACTCTCAGCTCAGCTCGCGCCTTGCCGTAGCCATCCAGTTTGGCTTGCCATGCTTTGTTCTGATTCATAACTTCAGCTTCGTGCCTGGCGTTGGCATCGTCGGCGTGCCGTTTCCGGTCAAACCAATTTGCCAGTGCTACCTCGAATTTATCGGCATCGTAGTCGTGCTCTTCCAGGCTTGGCTTCTTGCCCAGCACGACCGGATTGATCTCAGTCTGTGCGTTGCTTTGTAGCTTGCCATGCAGTTCACGATTTTGCCGTTGCAATTCTCGGTTCGTTTTACGCAGCTCGCGCACCCACTCTGGCGCATGAGTCTGTTCTTCGGGAGGTGGCGCTTCCTCACCAATGGATACAACTACTTCGTCCGAATCGTCTGCGTCATCTTCGGTGCCCTGGCCATCGTCCTGGTTGCCAGCGGATTGATACTCGCTGGAGGTTTTCTCAGTGCTTTGGCCTTCGTCCTCAATTACCGCAGTGTTATCGTCCTCGTTATCATCTCCAGTTACTGCCTTTTTGTTCATCTTGACCCCATCAAACTCACCCATTAGAACGGCTGGGTGGATGCCGTTTATCACATTCTCACTCAATTCCGTTTAATTTTCAATCTCCGGTAGTCCAAGTGCTTTGCGCAAAGCTGAATAGACCAAGCGCAGACGCAACTCGGTTTCTGTTTTGAATTCAACTGGCTCAAGTTGTTCAGCCTCAATAGCTGAATGAATGTACTCAACCAGGCGCTCGAACTCATCTTGCTTGCTCATTTTCCGGTCCTTGTAGATTCCATGAAACGCATCAAATTGTCTAGCCATTCTTGAGTAGCTTGTTGTACTGGATTTGACAGCTGAAAAGATCGCACATCTCCAGCAGGGTCAGTGCCTGCAGCTCGTCTAGCTCGCGTAAAGTCTGAAAACATGAGTTCTCTTGGGATTGGTTGTTCAAATCCACCAACATATTGGCCAGCCAATTGGGTATTATAAGTGGTATGCGGGGCGGCAGACTCTGTGATGATGCGTCCAGTTGGGTCCATTTTTGCCACCGAAAAACCGCCAGCATGAATTGGCACATCCATCAATGACTGCTCACTAATGGCTGCGCGAGTAGTTGCAAGATCAGGGAAACCGGCTGTTTTGAACTGGTCTAACGTCATTCGATCAATAAAAGCATGGCGTAAAGCACCATTTTCATTTAATTGATCTCTGGCTTCAGGGGCATCAATACCTTTCCATTCAGGTCTAAAAATTCTCACCTCTTTGTCAAATTCTCGTTTTGCTTTTTTGGTAATTTTTCCTCCTTTTATTTGTTGCAAAAGAGCATCAGACATCATTGTTGAGAAATCACCACCAACATGACCCATTGGTGTATAGACCATGTAAACATCGCTACTGCCCTTGCCTGCAGCTTCTTTAATGCGCTCGGACAAAGCATTTTTCTTTCCCGTAATCGCGCTCAAATCAGACGCCCAAGCAGTGCCATAAGGCAAATGGGTTCGCATGAAGTCGGGGCCACCTTCTAACATAACTGGGTTTGGAAGTTGAACTCCTTCAATTTCTGTCAACATTCTTCCCGCAGCCGTTCTGTCTCCAGTGGCTGGAACAAACGAAGAGCCTTGCAAGCGCTCTGGACTAATTATTTGTCGTTCCGGTAAATTTTTTACTATTTCTTGAGTGAATTGCATTTCGCTAATTGGCTTTTCAAGTTTCTTTCCTTCGCCAACTGGATGGTACAACCCTCTTGCAATATTTTCAGCTAAGCTGGCTCTTGGTGCTGTTACACCAGGCATCAGTCCCATGCTTTGCAAGTAACCCTCGCCCATGCTTACTGCCGTTGGCCCCAGCGCCTTGGCTCCAGCTTTAACGGCTGGTCTGATTAGATTCAATGCTGGCAGCACCTGGGTTGCGGTGCCAACGGGAAACCCGATCTGAGCGCCTGCCCTGACTCGGGCGGTGTTGGGGTCTAGCACGCTGCCGCCCATTTCGTCTGGTGCCATGCCCATAAAGCCACCTAAGCCACCATACACCTCGGGATACTGCTGGCGCAGGTAAGGCTCTGCTGGTCGCTGCAGCTGCTGTGCACCTAATACGCTGCGATTGAATTCTCCAGTCGGATTACGTGCCGTCTGCGCCAAGGCAGCAAACGCCAAATCCTTGAAGAATGGATCAGCCACGGGGGGTCGCCATAAAATTCATCAGGCTCTGCTCGAATTGAAAGGTGCCATTATTGATAGCGTCCAGCATTTCCTGGCCATACTTATCAACTGCGGCTTTCTTAATAACATACTCGCCGTCCTGCAGCGCTCCATAACCATCGTCTGGTCCAGGCGCTTGGCCCATTAGATTCTCAGCGTCTACCATGCCGCCTTGGTTGTATTGGCCTTCGCCAAAGCTGTTGGAAGTGTTAGGGCCGCCAAAACTTGTGCCGCCGTAGTTATTTCCTTGCGCGTCATACTGGTTCATCTCAGCCACCGTAGGCGCTATCCCAGCTAAGGACACGGATGAACCCATTGATGGGTTAGGCGTTGACATAAAATCCCGTGTTTCAACTGGCGCTGGTGCCTGCTCACTACGTCCTGCCAAACCACCAAAAAACCCGGTGGCGGTTGACTGTTGACCCGCAAACTGGTCGCCGTACAAGCCTGTGGGGGTTATCCCAGACGTACCAGGTTGCGAACCATAGCCACCAACTTGCAAACCAGTGCCAGGGTCAATCCCACGGGCAACTGATGCCTGCTCTGCCACAAATTGCGGAAACATGGCCTGCTGCGCTCTTGCTGCCAGGCCAATACCAAAGGGTGCGTAGCCAATGGCTTTCTGACCGAACTGGGTAATGCCTGCCATTATTGGGTTGTCGCTGTAGTATGCGGCCCTCTCAGCGTTGGACATAGTGTCAAATGCCGTTGGTGCGCGTTCATTACCACCGCCGCCTGGAATTGCTTGCATAAAGTCCCGGTTGGGCTGTCGTGCAGTGAGCATCATGGCAGCGCGTGCCAGCTCTGGGAGGAATGGATCAGCCATTTCGCATCATCTCCTGAATGGTTTTGGCGCTGTTGATGGCCAGGGTCTGGTCGTCGTTCTCAACCTTGCTGAGTGTCTCAATGGTCTGGGCACGTTTCAACTCTGCGCTGGCCACGGTCTCTACCGTGTCGGCTCGGGCCTTGGCTGCCTTGGCAGTGGCTTCCTCGGCTGCGGCTTGCAAGTACATGGCCTGCGGGTCTTGCGGCTGGCCCTGCATCTCGGCCATCATTTCCTCGGCTTCCTTGTCGGTCGGCTTGACCACGCCCATTCTGAGCAGCTTCTTGCGGAAGTAGGCATTGGCGTCTGAAATGCCCTCGCCTTCCATGTTCATCATGGCCATTGCGCTCAGGACTTGCGCGGTCTCGGGGTCGGTGGTGATCTGCAGCATCCCGGTCAGAGCGCGGACGGTTGCCTGTTTCTTGCTGGAGCTGGATGGTCCGACATCGACATTGACCTCGAAGGACGCAGCGCTGAGGTCGTTGGCCATGACCATCTCGCCGGTTTCCTGGTTGATGGTGGGCTGCATCAGCTCGACCATGCCGACCTCGCCAGTTTGGTCAACGGTCTTCATCTTGCGCTTGTCTTCGACGTAGATTTCCTGCGCCATGCTCAACCATATCTCGCCACAGCGCTTCATGCCCTTGGCAAAGTTGGACATGTAGATGAAAGCCTGGCCATCGACTCGGGCCTGGATCATCTCGACGGCTTTGCCTGAGATATTGCTGACCATTTTGTCAGCACCCGCGGGGTTGCCGAGTATCTCCTGCATGTCGGTCTCGGTGATTTGCAAGAGCGCAGCCATTGCTGGCGGGATTGCTGCCGACCGGGTGTAGGCCACTGGGCCGCTGATGGTTTGCTCGCCGTTTTGCCCGGTAATCGGGTTGACCAGCAGGTAAGGGTAATCCTTCAAATTGTCCTCGGACCACATCACCTGGTGCCCAGCCACCTGCTCAGGGGTCAGGATGGGTTTCTCGACCGACGACAGGGCGCTGATCTCACCCAGCTTGGACAGCTGCATGTTCTTGAGGCGCTGGGCGTCCTTGGCCAGGCGCACGTGGCCCATGCAGCGCTCGATGTTGTCCACGAACCAGCGTTTGCCAAACACGACAACCACAGGAATGCACTTGCCAGCAATGTAGCCTGCGTCTTCCAGCACCTTGCCGCCCGACATGACGTACTTGCGGACTTTCTTGCGCTTGACCTTCTTCTGGCGCACTTCCCGGCTGCCGATGGCCATCAGGGTTTCTTCCAGGGTCTCGTCATTGGCGAAGTCGGCCTGGGTGTAGCGCTCCTCGGTGCCGTCGATGGCTGCAAAGATGCGGATGGTCTCGGTCTTTTCTTCGACTTTGTAGTACTCGGCCACGAAGACCACATCAGGCGTAGCCCAGTCGAACTCGTATTGGTGGATGACCTTTGGCCAGCTTGCCGGGTCGTCACCGTAGGTGTCTTTGTAAGCCTGGCGGGTCATGGATGTGACCACAAAGCAGAATTTGGCGTCCGACTTGTCCTGGCGCTTGGCACCTAAATCGAAGAAAACTGAGCTGTCAGCGTCAAAGATCGGCTCAATGCGGATGCGCTGCCGGTCGTCCTCGGGGTCTTCCTCGTCCTCGTAGACCGTGCGCAAGCGCCAGGCTCCTATGCCGCCACCGACTGCCTCCTCAAAGGCATTGTCGTAGGCTTCGTCGGCCACGGATGTCTGCTCGTCAGCGCGGTACAGGCCATCGCAGACCTCGGCCAGCTTGTCATTTGCTGTGCCATCCTTGGAAACATAATCGACCGTGATGCGGTTGTTGCGGTACTCATTGATAACCCGAATGACGGACAACATGATTTTGTTGACCTCAAACTTGGGCTTGTTCTCATACTGATTTGAGAGTGGACCTTCCCACTGGCTGCCGCATAGAGAATAAAAGCGCCGGTCTTGCAAGCACTGCAGGCGCTCGTCACGCAGGGCGCTTTGCACATCGTCAAACTGAGCCAGCGCCTCGTCGTGCAGGTTGGCAAGGCGTTGGTCGTTGGAGAGTCGAGCCATGTTATATCCTCATTTTGGCGTATTTTCTCACCATTTATGCGCGGTTGGCAATGGCTTGAAAGTCGCTGGCTTTATAGCGGCCATGCGGCGCACGCCCTCGCAAGCATATCTCAAAGCGTCGATCACGTGGTTTTTCTTGTCTTCCAGCACCGGCAGGATTCTCCCAGTCAGCGGGTCTTGCTTGTAACTGTACAGCGTCAGCTCGTCAATTGTATGCGTGCAGCGCGGGTGGACGATCAGGTCGTAGCCCTTGAGAAACTCGATGCCCTCCTCGACCGACCTCGGGCCTTTGACGGCTGTCATTATCTTGGGAAACCCGTTCTTTTTCATGTGGCTGATGGTCTCGGGCCTGGCTGAGTCGGCCACGATGGGCCACTTCTCGGCCTCGGGCACCTGCAGGAACAGCTCAGGCGTGTTGACGATCTCGCAGCCCACCATGTAGGCTTCATGGTCGATGTAGAGCGTGCGGCCAATGATGTGGCAGCGCACCAGGACTGTCGGGTCAATTGCAAAGCCCCAGTCAGCGCCCAGCCGGTGGATGGCGTCCCGTGGTGCCTCAAACTCTTCGATCTTCCAGTTCTTGAAGACCCTAGACTGGCTGTTGGTCAGGTAACTGCCCTGCCAAACGTGCTGGTATTTGTCGGGGTCTCGGCGCTTGTCGTACTCCATCTCGTCGCGCAGGACTTGCGGAAACCAGGGGTTATCGCTGAAGTTGACCTTGATGACCGTGGCATCCTTGGGCGGTGTCGGGCCACGCAGCAGGAAGTCAACGGGATCGTTGGCCTGGCGCGGGTTCCAGGTAAACCACAGCTCGCTGTCAGGCTTGCGGATAGTCGGTCGCAGCAGGTCGAGGCTGGTCTGGCTCAGGCTTTGGGATTCCTCAACCCAGGCGCAGTCGTAGCCCTCCAGCGATTTAATACTGTCGGCAGTGTGATTCTGCATACCTTGGAAAATAATCGCACCATCGGCCTTCCTGGACTTTATAACGGCATCCTGGACCTCAAAGTACGCACCAGCATTCATGGCCTCGATCTTTGTCTCCAGCAGCCGCTTGACGGACTGGTTGAGGGATTTCTGAATCTCTCGAACGCAGACGCTGCGCCGCTTCTGGTCAATGATGTGCGCCTCGATCATCAGCTCGGCCATCATGTGGCTCTTGCCCGAGCCGCGGCCACCCCATGCGCCTTTGTAGCGGCTGGGGCTGAGTAACGGCAGCGCCCATTCGGGGGTTTGCAGCTGCAGGACTTTACCCATTCTTGACGATCACGCGCTCAATTCTTTGGACCAGGGGGTTTTCTGGATCGCCAGATACTTCGAGTTTCTCACCATATTTCCTCGGGGCCAGTTTGGACAACAGCCACTTGCGAGTATCAACCTGCAGCTTTTGTTTCTGCACTGCCGCCCAGTCCTTCTTGCCATCTGGCTGCATTCCGACATCAACATCGCTCAGTTCAATCACCTCGTTGGCAATGCGCTCGATCAAATCTTCTCGCGCACGCGCATAGTTGTTGGCGAGTTCGGCGTCCTCCCCGACCCAGCCCACAAACGTGCTGTGATGCACGCCAACAGCCGCGCAAGCCTTAAACGTACTCAGACCATTGCGCATACCTGCCAGCACCATGTCGGCGAGCTTGCGCCGATCTGGGCTGCCTGGCTTGGTTTTGTGTGTTTTCGTGGTCATGCCGCATTGTCCTCCAGTTCGATGAGCTTGTCCAAATAATGTTTGGCTTTCTTCAGGTCATTGATGCCGCCTTTATCCCGCCAGCGGGAAACGTACTTGACGATGTTGCCTTCAAAGTAGCCAATCTGGTTGGCCGCAATGAAGTCCCAAGGCTGGATGGATTTTGCCTTGTAATGATTGCCGCCGATCTGAGTTTCGTTTGCTGTAGTCTGTTGTTTCATGACCTGCTTTAAATCCTGAATTGACTGTTTGATAATTTCCACATCCTGTGTGGCCATTGCAAATTCCAGTCTTTCAAACTCTTTGATCATTTCATTATTCATGTTAGTACCTACTGACCTTTCTGTGGATAACTTTGTCCCTAAATTTCCGCATCCCGTTGCCCCTACCGCCCCTAACGTATACGTTTTAGGGGCGGGGAGGGGCGATTTAACGGGCTTTTGCCCCTAATCCCTAAATGCCCCTAGGGGCACTCAGGGGCGTTTAGGGGCGATTTTCCACCCCATTTTTTCGCATCAACATAGCACTTGCCTGCGCCTTATTGATAAAAATCCAGCCATGTTCAATTGATTTCAAAGTGCCTGCATTGAGCATTTGCGAGATCATTCCATCCTGTCTGGATGCCTCAGTTTTGTTCTTGGCGGTGCGTTCGGTCGAACCATCTTTGATCAACAAATCACGCAGCGCCGACCTACTAACATAGGGTAAACCCTCACGCTCTTCAGCACCAGATGCCCACCAAGCACGCTCGGCTGTGCGGTTGTTTTCGTCATGTTTTGTGAGTTTTTTGTGGGGTTTCGTGGCATTTGATTCGTCGTCTGGGATGGCCACGCAGGTTGTTGCAGCGCCGCCAAACTTGCTGACGCCCATCTCAATAATCTCCAGCTGAAAGTAAATCGTCTCACCTTTGCTGGGTAACTCGCGCTGCTTTGTAACCGTCACAGACCGAGTTCCGTCCTTTTCTGTGACCTCAATCTCAGTGTCAATGTGGGCACGAATGCCAGACCAGCCCCTTGCGCCCTTGGCTGCGTCTTTGCCATTGTGGTGAATAATCATCATGGCAGCGCCTGTGGCTGTGGCCACGTGGTCGAATCTGGCCATGACTGGCCCCATATCTTCGCCGCTGTTTTCGTTGGCTCCTGCGCTCATCCTGGCCAGTGTGTCGCCAATAATCAAACGCACTTGCCTGCCCTTGATCTTCTCAATGGCCCTGACCAGTTCAATCACATCATGGGCGTCCTGGTCGCCGTTGTGGAAATTCATGGGGACCGGCACCATCGCAAAATTCTCTAAGTTGCAGCCGTAAAATTTCTTAATGGCCTGCATACGTGACCGAATGCTGGCAGGTGATTCGCTGGCCAAGTACACCACCAGGCCAGGGTCGGTCTTCCTGCCATAACAGTCGGTGCCTGTGGCAATGGCTGTGGCCACTGAAAGCGCCCAGAATGTTTTGCCTGAGTTGCTGTCACCGTAGACAACCACCGAGCTGCCGATGGTCATCAATCCCTCAACCAGCTCGTTTGGTGCCTCGTAGTCGCTGCCAAGCTGGTCGCCAAACACCACCTGCAATTTGTCAATCACCGCTGTGCCAGTCTGCTGAATCAATAGGCTGGCTAAATCGTGACCTGCTTGGGCATAATCGTTGGCATCCATGCCCTCAATTGGCGGGATGATTACCCTGGCACCATATTTGGCGCTGGCTTGGTCAGCGTATTTCTGGCCAACGCCATGACTGTCGTGGTCTGCCACGATAACAATGTCCTGAGTTGCGCCGTACATTTCGCGCAGAATAGCAGTGACTGATACCAAGCTGCTGGCGCTGAAAGCAGCCACGCAGGGTTTGCCTGTAATCTCGTAAATGGTTGCAGCCGTGGCAAATCCCTCGGCTACGTACAACACGCCAGGCTCGTCCATCGTGCCAAGCATCCAGAACTTTCCACCAGCTTCGCCGCCTGGGTGGTAGAGCTTGCCTTTGTCGTTGTCAATGTACTGCAGCGTGGCAAGCTGGCCATCTTTACCAAATAATGGCACGATCAGCCGACCGTCACCCGTGATGCGTGCGCCGTGGGGTTGAATATTTTTGCGTGCTAAATAAGGGTGATCTGGGTGCGCTGCCTGAGCTTGGCTCCAGATCGTTTCAACCGTGTCGGCCACCACTTCGTGCTGCTTTTTTAATGCAACATCACGCTCTGTTTTTGCCTGTGTGACGCGCCGAAAATGAGAAATTTCCTCACTGGCTGTCAGTTTTCGGCCAACATCTGAGCGCCAAAGATGATCGATGCCCATGCGCCAGCAGCCAAATCGTCCAGATGGCACGCCATCAGGATAGGCAATATACCAACCTGATTTGTCATAGTCTTTGCTGTTTTTGGTTCTGCTGTTGAACCTGTGCATCTTCCCATCGATATCAATGGGCTTGTCTGGTTCTGCAAGTCCAGCCTCAAGCATTGCATTCAGCAGTTGCACCTCTGGTGGATCAACATGCTTTTCTGCTGGCGGTGCCCAAGGACCGCCAAGAATGTTTGAGAGATCAGCCATGCGTCACCTCTTGCTTGGTCAGATAGTCGCTCAGGGCTTTGACCGTCTCATACAGGGGCTTGGATTCCTCTTGCATGAACCTGTAAACCGTGGCCGGATGGATCCCAGCATTCTCTGCCACCCTCTTCAAATTGGCATCTTCCAGCCGTTTTTTAATCTGCTCAACAGTCATCATAGTTTGCACCTCAGAAAAAATATTTGCGAAAGTGCTTGCACTATACACTATTTCTGGTTTATGATCCAACCACACCCAGAACAGATTTCCTGAAGTGGGTGCCAAAAAGGAGAGCCAAATGGCTATCAAGTTGAAGTCAACGGGCGGTCTAACCGCCAATGGAGTGAAGGTGTTGGTGTACGGCGCTGCGGGGTCCGGCAAGACCACGCTGGTGCAGACGCTGCCCAATGTGATTGTGCTGAGCGCCGAGGGTGGCCTGCTGTCCATCCAGGACGCTGACCTGCCTTACATCGAGATCGCCTCGATGGACGATCTGCGTGAGGCATTTGCCTGGTGCCGAGACAGCAAGGAGGCCACGGGGTTTCAGTCAGTGGCGCTGGACTCAATCAGCGAGGTGGCCGAGGTTGTCCTGTCCCATGAGCTCAAGAAGTCCAAGGATGGCCGCGCAGCGTATGGGGAAATGAATTCCACAATGACAGAGCTCATTCGCGCCTTCCGTGACCTGCCGGGCAAGCATGTCTACATGAGCGCCAAGTTGGAGAAGTCCACTGATGAGATGGGCAAGATGCTTTACAACCCTGGGATGCCAGGCAAGAGCCTGACCCAAGGCTTGCCCTACTTCTTTGATGAGGTGCTGGCCTTGCGCGTTGAGCGCGATTCCGAGGGGATAACCCAGCGTGCCCTGATGTGCGACTCTGATGGCCTGTGGCTGGCCAAGGATCGCTCTGGCAAGCTCGAAGCCTGGGAAGCGCCTGACCTGGGTGCCATCATTGCCAAAATTGGTGGCAAGGCATGACCAAGATGCAAACCCTGAGCGCAGAGTGGCTGCGCCACAAGACCGACGAAGGAAAGGCCACCACTGAGCGCCGCAAGGTTGAGGACCAGATGGTCAAGCTGCTGGCCATTGCGGACAACTTCGAGGGCACTGAGACTGCCGAGCCAGATGGCTTTGTCGTCAAAATCTCTGGCCGCATTGACCGCAAGGTTGATGGTGACAAACTGCAGGCACTGGCTGCAGAGGCTGGCCTGTCAGACCACCTGGCCACCCTGTTCCGTTGGAAACCTGAGATCAACATGGATGTCTGGCGATCAACAGACGAATCCATTACGAAACCGCTTGCGGACGCAATCACGGCCAAGCCTGGCCGCGCATCTTTCAAAATCATCATTAAGGAGTAATCATCATGGCTTTTTTAAACGAAGAAATTAACGTCACCGAACTGCCAAAAGGCAATGGCAATTTTGAGCCGCTGCCGGTCGGCTGGTACACCGCGACCATTACCAAGGCTGAGCTGAAGGTTACAGGCGCAGGCAATGGCCAGTTCATCAAGTGCCGTTACGACATCACTGGCCCGAGCCATCAAGGTCGCGTGGTGTTTAGCAATCTCAACATCAAAAACCCAAATGTCAAAGCTGAGGAGATCGGTCGCCAGCAACTGGGCGACATCATGCGAGCCATTGGCCTGGCCAAGGTTGTTGATACCGACAACCTGATCGGCGGTCGAATCAGCATCAGGCTGTCAATTAAAGACGATCCGAAGTACGGTGCCAGCAATGAGGTCAAGGGCTTTAGATCGGTCTCTGGCAGCGCAGCGCCTGCTGCTTCAGTTATTCCTGCCACGCCAGCTCCAGCCAAAACACCCTTCGGTGCGCCCTGGAAAAAGAAGTAGGCAACAAAGAAAGCCCCAACCCGTTGAAAGGTTGGGGCATAAAAATGGCACTGCAAAATGGAGAACCCATGAAGATTCCCGAACCAGATATTACCATCCAGTCGCTGATCGACAAGCACCACGAAGAGAAGTCCGAGGTGCCGCGCCCACACTTGGGGGCCAGCACGCTGGGCCATGTGTGCGACAGGTGGCTGTGGCTTAACTTCCGCTGGGCTGTGCAGCAGACCTTCCCAGGGCGCATCCTGCGGCTGTTTAGGCGTGGCCATGAGGAGGAGGCAAACATCATCAGCGATCTGCGTGCCATCGGCCTCGATGTCCGCAAGGTGTCTGCCCAGTTCAAAGTGGACTTTGGCAGCCATGTCAGTGGATCGCTCGACGCCATCATTGATTCTGGCGTGCCAGGGGCACCCAAGGCCAAGCACATTGCTGAGTTCAAGACGGCATCCAAAAAGGCATTTGACGACCTGGAAAAGAATGGCGTCGAGAAGTCCAAGCCTGAGCACTTTGTCCAGATGCAGGTTTACATGGCCGGCACCCAAATCGACCGCGCCCTGTACTTGACTGTCTGCAAAGATGATGACCGTATATACACCGAGCGCATCAAGTACGACAAGGAAGTGGCAACCAAAGCCATCGAGCGTGGCCAGCGCATTGCCCTGACTGACCGGATGCCCGAGCCGATCAGCGCGGACCCGAGCTGGTATCAGTGCAAGTTCTGCCCAGCTCACGACTTTTGCCACGGCAGCAAGACCACAAAGCATGTCAACTGCCGCACCTGCGCCCATGTGACGCCATTGTCAGACAGCACCTGGCACTGCGCCAAATGGGACGATGTGATTCCGATTGAATCTCAGCGCACCGGCTGCGAGGCCCATGTCCTGCATCCTGATCTGGTGCCGTGGAAGCGCTTGGAAGGGCCAAGCGATTGGGTTGCGATCTATGAGATTGACGGCCAAGGCATTGCCAACGGTGAGCCGGGGGAAGGGGTGTATGGGTCAAAGGAACTGCTTGCTAATGCTGCGGCTTGTGCGAGTGGTGATCCGCTGATTGCCGAGGTAAGGGCTAAGTGGGATGGACGCATATGCTAAGAGACTACCAACAGCGCACCATCGACCAGCTTTACGCCTGGTTCAGCGCAGGCAACCAAGGCAACCCCTGCCTAGTCCTGCCCACCGGGTCAGGCAAGTCTCACATTGTGGCTGCGCTGTGCAAGGATGCGATCCAGAACTGGCCTGAGACTCGGGTGCTGATGCTGACCCATGTCAAGGAGCTGATTGAGCAGAATGCCGAGAAGATGCGCCAGCACTGGCCAGGGGCACCGATGGGCATCTACAGCGCTGGCATTGGCAGGCGTGATCTGGGTGAGCCGATTACGTTTGCTGGCATCCAGTCGGTGCGGAACAAGGCCCAAGCAATAGGCTACGTTGATTTGGTCATCATCGACGAGTGCCACCTGGTCAACCACAAAGACGAAGGTGGATACCGCAAACTGCTATCGGACATCTATCAGACAAACCCAAATGTCAGGGTGATAGGCTTAACGGCCACGCCTTACCGCCTGGGCCACGGTCTTATCACCGACAAGCCTGCGCTATTTGATGCCTTAATCGAGCCTGTCAGCATCGAGGAGCTGATCTTCAAGGGCTACCTGGCCACGCTGAAATCAAAAGTGACCAAGGCCAAGCTGGATGTGACTGGCGTCCACAAACGTGGTGGCGAGTACATTGAATCTGAGCTGCAGGCTGCAGTGGACACCGACGACCAGAATCAAAAGGTGGTCCAAGAGATTATTGGCCTGGCCAGTTTTCGCAAAGCCTGGCTATTGTTTTGCACAGGCGTTAAGCACGCCCAGCACATTGCCGAAGTCCTGCGCCAGCACGGGGTGGCTGCTGAGTGCGTGACAGGCGAGACGCCAAAGCAGGAGCGCGAGCGAATGCTGGCCGACTTCAAGGCTGGGCGCTTGCGTGCGCTGACCAATGCCAACGTGCTGACCACTGGCTTTGATTACCCCGACATCGACCTGATTGCTATGCTGCGCCCGACCATGAGCGCCAGCTTGTACGTGCAAATGGCAGGCCGCGGGATGAGGGTCAAGAGCCATGCTGACCACTGCCTGGTCCTGGACTTTGCAGGCGTAGTGGCCACGCATGGCCCGATCACCAACGTGCAGCCGCCCAAGAAGGGTGGAGATGGCAACGGGGAAGCGCCCGTGAAGGTTTGTGATTCCTGTGGCGAGCTGGTTCATATCTCTGCAGACATTTGTTCTGCCTGTGGCCATCCGTTCCCAGAGGCAGAGCGCAAAAAGCTGGAGCTGCGCGACGACGACATCATGGGTCTTGAGGGCAAAGACCTGGATGTGACAAGCTGGAACTGGCGCATCCACACCAGCAAGATCAGTGGCAAACTGATGCTGTCCTGCACCTACTACGGCAGTTTGGCCGACAGACCAATTACCGAGTATTTTCCCGTCCTGCACGAAGGGTATGCCGGCCAACAGGCAATGCAAAAACTTGCTCGCCTGGCCGGTTGTAGTGGCGCTGATTTGTCCCAGGTTTCGCACCTGCAGGGTGAGCCTGGCCTGGACTACATCAGCGTGCAGATGAGCAACAGCAATCCACCTGACACCATCTATTACAAAATGGACGGCAAGTTTTTCCGAATTCTCAAACAAACTTGGAAGTAAGGAAATAAAAATGAAAATCAGACCACCAGAACCCGAGTTCCTGATCCAGTGGCGCGAGTGGGACAAGGCTGGACCACCCAAGTGCTGCCACACCTGTGAGCATTACGGCACCGATGGCCTGTGCGTTGAGTTCTTCCAGGAGCCGCCAGCAGAGTTTGCGGCTGAGGTGGATGCCTGCGACAAGTGGGAATTGGAGCTGCCATTTTGACCACCGACCGCATACCGACCGAACACGAAGAGCAGCGCGAGCTGGTCCGCTGGTTCCGACAGTTCCACCCAGACGTACTCATCTTCGCTATCCCCAATGGCGGAGGCAGGTCAAAAGCCTCTGCAGGCCGTTTAAAGGCCGAGGGTGTAGTACCAGGCATCCCTGATCTTTTTGTGCCAGCCAAGGGGCTGTGGATCGAGATGAAGAGGGTTAAGGGAGGTGCCCTTAGTCCTGAGCAGAAGGCCATGATGCAATACCTTGAAGAAGTGGGATATCGTGCTATAGTGTGCAAGGGTGCTGAGGATGCCAAGGCAAAGATCAGCGCCTTTTTTGAAACAAGGAACACACCATGACTGAGAAAATCAAAGACCGCTACATGACCGTCCGGCTGCCTGCCGACATTGAGCGTGAGCTGCGCAAGATGGCCGAGCGCAACACCAGGACGCTGGCCGCGCAAATCCTGCACTACCTCAAGCAGAGCCTGGCCAGAGAAAGTACTTAGGGTTTGTCCCTATACAAATAGTTTCTTGATTGTGTGAAATTGTGGGAAAGAGTGTTTAGAATCCCACTCAAGCCCCAGCGAATTGCAAGGGGCCTCACCAAGGAAACATGATGACCAAGACGCCAAAAACCCTGAGAGAAGCACTCGCACTGCGCCAAGCAGAAAACGATGCATTTAATGCACGTTGCGATTCTCGCGCAGCAGAAGCAAAACGCATCCACAACCTGATGCAAGCTAACCCACAGATCGGCGCACTGAACCGTGAGGGCAAGACTGTGTACTACACCTTCCCTGCTGGCGGTGTTTACAAAGAAGCCAAGAAGATTGAAACACTGATCTAAACATTACGGGGCTACGGCCCCAGAAGGAAAATCAAATGACTAACAAAATTAACACAATCAAGTCCATTGATTACATTGTTCGCAAGTGCAAATTTGGGTTTTGCATTATTGAATCCATGAAATTATCAGTTGGCAAAACACACCAGCGAGGCATTAAATACGGTTTAACGCAAGCTGATGCTCAAAAAATAGCTGACAACTTCCAAGCTCAATTTGAAGGTTGGGGCTACCGCCCAGCAGCCTAAACACAACGGGGCTTCGGCCCCAGAAAGGACAACACCATGAAAGCCTATGAAATTCACAACCCAAGTTTTAACGACATGAATCTTGAACAGCAAATTAATGCTGGGTGCAATGATTGGTGCGTAAGCGGAGAAGATGGTCATCCTTATTTTGGTCGTTCCAAAATTGAAGCTGAGATTGCTTATCGCCAGCACAACAAGCAATCAAAATACAACATTCCTTTTGTTCAGTAAACCTACGGGGCTTCGGCCCCAGAAAGGACAACACCATGGAAGACTACGACGAAGACCTGGCCAGTTACATGTCTGACGATGGCTGCGAGGTTTGCGACACCGATATCTGCCCTGCCTGCGATGGCTCTGGCGAGGGTGAGTTTGACGGTGCCGTGTGCCTGACTTGCCGTGGTCGGGGTGAAGCATGAACTGGCTGGCAGCAGGACTGATTGCCCTGGTCATGTCGGCAGCTTACCTGCTCGACGGACCCAGCGAACACGAAGCAAGGGTTGACACGGCAGAGGAGAAAATCCAGAAACTCTGCGGCGAGAACGCAGGCTGGAAGATGCTGGATGATGGGTCGATCCAGTGCTACACACACAGAGGATTCAAGACTCGGAAGGTGGCGCTATGAATGACGATGACGAAGACTATGAGTTGGCCAACCTAATGCTGTTGATTGCCAAGTGCATCTTGGCAATGTTTGTTTTGACGGGCATTGCTGGCATTGCTGGCTTTATTTGGGGGATGCTATGAACTGGCAGGGTCTGACGGATGATGATTGGGACAAGGTTGGGGATATGCCCGATGCGTTTGATCAAGGAGTAGCTTGGGCGCAGGCAAGACTGAAGGAGAAGAACACATGACTAAAGATGACATCATCCGCATGGCGCGGGAGGCTGGGTTTTGCATTGACACTCATGCACAACAGTACCAGCCAAACTGCATATTAAGTACTTACGGGTTAATTGATGAAAACCTTGAACGCTTTGCCAACCTTGTTGCCAAGCATGAGCGTAAGGCTTGCGCGATAGTAGCTGAAAATAAAGAAGCGTGGTACGACGATAGCCGAGGAATCGCCAAAGCTATCAGAGCAAGGGGACAAGCATGACTGACCTACAGAAAGCCGCGCAACAGGCGCTTGATGCAATCCACCTGTGGCATTGGACGGGTGAGACGCATCTGTTGATGGCGGCGCATGACGTTCTGTGCACCGCGCTGGAGCAGCAAGAGCAGGAGCCTGTGGCGTGGGGAGTGTTTGAGGGCAATCTGCACGATATGTTTTTTAGTCAGTCGGAAGCGAAAGAAATGGCTGCTTTAAAAGGAACTCATGCTGAAGTGCGACCGCTCTACACCGCACCAGCACAGCGCCCGTGGGTAGGGCTGACGGATGACGATTGGGGGTGGGTTGCGGACAAGAAAGGCACATCTTTGGACACTTTCGATCAGGGCGCTGCGTGGGCGCAGCAACGGCTGATGGAGCGCAACAAATGACCAGGGCAGTCAGGGTCCGCACCATACCCTATGGCACTCTGGTGGGTGCAAGCGCAGAACTCAAGCAAGCGTACTACGCGCATGGCTACCTGCATGATGAAGATATGCCAGAGCTGCCCTGCGTACCCCTCGAAGGGGAGTGTGTTGACCCTGGGGAAGAGCTGTGCAAGAAAGACGTTGTAAGACTTATTGAAGCAGTATTGGAGGAGGTTTCTTCAAGAGAAAGGAAGGTGTTGTGTTTGCGGTTTGGAATCGGGCTTACGCAAGAATACACACTAGATGAAATTGGCGTGATGTTTAATTTATCAGGAAATCGCATCAGGCAGATTGAAGGCACAGCGCTGCGCTACATGAAACACCCAGATCGTTCTGACAAACTTAGAGAGTTGGAGAAGAACAAATGACAATCACAGTACTGTCCAAGCGCATCCGTGACGCCCTGGCCCAGGCACCGGATGGCATGACTGCTATGGAGTTGTCACTTGCGCTTGACGTTGGCGCATCTCAAATCAGCAGGTCACTTGCGCTGATGCCAGATGTTTACATCGATAGGTGGACCCGTACCGCAACCAAATATGCTGGTGTTCACTGCCTGGCCTTTGTGCCAGATGACTGCCCTTACCCGACTAAACAAAAGGCCGAGTGCCAGCCTTGTCGATAATCAAAGCCTGACGCCGGGGCTTGTCGCTGATGCTGATGTGCGTCCAGGCGTCAAACTCGCGGATGAGTTGTTGATAGGGCAAGTGCAGCAACGCCCTCACCACAGCGTCTGGAACCATCCCAGGCACTCGGAAGTCAGCAGCCAAGCCTAGCCTATGGCTTGAGGTGTCTCGACTGCCCACTGCGTCATTCACGGCCTTACTGCGGAAGGCACTGGAAATCATCACAGGTTTGCCGCCTAGGGTCGTCTTCACCGTTTCCAGAAACTCTGCCAACCGCTTGAGGTTCGTTAACTCAGCAGCGTTTGGCGTGTTGTCCAGGCTGCGGTGGTCAGTGTGAGTAAGTTCCGCAAGGGTGAAATGCGGCGACAGGTTCACTTGGATGCTACGCCTTGGGTCTTCTCAAACGTCCGCAAACCACCCAGGCCCAGCATCCCCATCATCAGTTGCCAAAGATTGTCATCAAGGCCAGGGAAGGCTAAAGCAGGCATGAAGGCAACCATCAGCGGTCGAGCCAAGTACTGATAGCCCATCGCCAAGGCGCAGACCCAGCCAATCGCTGGACGCCAGCCCGACACAAACACAGACGGGTTGCTGGCCTCTGCTTCATTAATTTTGGTCTGGGCAGTCATTGCCGCTAGTTCGCCTGACTGTTGCAGCTTGAGCAGTTCCAACCGCGCCGCATCTTGAGCAGCAGGGTCAGGTATCAACTTCTCAATCAGCTTGCCGCCGATGCCGAGGATTGCGTCGAGGCCAATCATTTTTTCTTTGGCGGTGTATGCGTCAATCGCTTGCTGGCTGGCGTGTGCTTTGCCCCTGTCATTAAGACAGTGCCAGCCTTGTGAGTTTCGCCCTTGTACGGCTTGCCGCTGGGCAGGTAGTGTGGTTTAGTTTTGCTCATGGCAGATTGCCTCCAACAGAGTAAGCAGACCCAACAGGCGCAGATGTCACTACAGTGGCCCCAGCAGGCACTACAGCGCCGTTCCAGGGGCTTTCATTGAGTGGGCCTAGGCAGTCTGCCAGCGTAGCGCCGTTGACTTTCTTGGGCCTGATAGTGCAAGGGTAAGACCACTGGTTTGCCATGCCGCCATCGCCAACAGTCGTCACAAACGTGCGGGGCTGCGCTTTGACTACAGCCCAGCTTGGCGCCTGGGGATAGTTCATCTCGGTCGAAAACAGTGACCAGACTGTGTTTGAGCCCTTGGGCGGCTTGCAAGAGCCAATGAGGTTGCGATCACCTACTGACGCTCCTGTCAGCACAGGACAAACTGAAGTGCCTTCTTGAAACGTCACGCCACCAATGACCATCGTCTTGTTGGTCGGCGTTGTGGGGCTGGCGGCGCAAAGCGCGTATTTGCCGTGGCACATGATGAGCGCAGGCTCGGCCCAGGCCGAGGCAACCAGCACAAATGGGAGCAGGTATTTCATCATCACAACCCCAACAATTTTTTGGCAAACTCGCCAGCAACCCCTGGTCCAAACAGCACTGCAGCAATCGTGATGTACAGCAAGACCTCGATTGTCTTCATGCGCTTTGAGCCATCAGCAAAACTTTTCTGTATGCCAGCGTAACGCTCGACGCAAACTTGCTCATGTACAGACAATTTGGCCTCGGTCTCGCTGATCATCTTGTCGCCGGACATTTCAAAGCCCTTGGCCTGGCGTGATGTAGACAGTGGCCGCTGCGCTGGATAGACCGCTGAAGTAGGTATTTGCGTTGAAACGCAGAATCTCTACGGCACCAGGGACCAGCACGATGGCTCCAGTTGGGTTGCCAGCAGTCGGTGCCACAGCTGCTGCCGTAGCCTCTGCTGCGCCCATTGCAGTGCCTAGAAACACGGTCGTGGTGCCTGCGTTGATGAAGCGGTACTGGCCTGCGTTCTGCGGGTCAAACTTTTCATAAACAGGCGCTTGGATGCCAGTGGGCGCGGATGTGGTTGCTGCCACTACAACGGTCTTGCCAAGGGGGGTGAAAGCGATTTGTGAGTTGGTGGACATGTCAAACTCCTTGTGCAGCTTGTGCCGCCTTGTAAGCAGCCACTACAGCAGCCGTATGCGTTGCAGCACAGATGGCCTTCACACGGGCGTCCTGCTTGCTGTAGTCATCGCCGGGGGCGACAACGTGACGGTGGAACGTGCCACTGATCTGTTTGCCATCTTCCATGATAGCGGTCTTAGTGCGTACTTGCACACAACCATTTTCAACCACTTCAATGCGGTCAACAATTTCAACTTTTTCTAAAGCCATTTTGATCTCCAATCAAAACCAAGAATCCGGTCAACGGGCCGGTACGATTACATTGCAGCAATGATAAACGCAAGCAGTTCGTCGTATCGGATGCCATATCGATTTCCAGCAGGGCGGTACTCAGTGATGATTTTTGTCTCACCAGTTTCCTTCTTAAACTTGTCGAGCACTGGTGCTGTGACTTCTGGCTGTTCATCCCACTCGTCGTAGCAGAACATCGCATAGCGATTTGCGTCAAGCCCTTCGGTAGCAAAAGCTTCGGCGACTTCTTGAGCAACCACACCAAAATGGATTCGTGCTGAGTCGCCTTTTTTCTCGATTGCATCTTTGAAACGGAATTTTTTAATCAATCCTTTGATTGCCTGGGCAACGTTCTTTTCAGCATCATCTAGATTTTGAATGTCTTGTTTGCTGCGGCCATCGGATGTATTGATTGTTCCGGTGGTGGCGTAAATGGTTGTCCATCTCTCGCTGCTCAATCCAAACGAATACGTGTTGTCTGTGATGGGGTAAATGATGCCGCCCATTTGCATATCAAAACGCTGGCCAACATCTTCATGTTTAAAAATAACGTTTTGTGTTATGCCACTGCCTCCGGCAAGGAACTCGTATTGCCGTGCCGCTGTCTTGGATAGCTTCATCCAACCAGCAAAACCACCATCATTGTTTAAGCGCCAGCCGCCATTATTTAATGTTCCTGAAAAAGAAGGGCAATCTTGAAAAACACGTTTGTAGTCTGCGTCTGCATTGTAGTTATAAAGAATGTTTGACCCAAAGCGATCGCAACCATTGGTAATTAAACCATTGGTTGTTTTTACTTCGTTTCCGTATGCATATGGGCCAAGCAGTATATCAAGCGTAGTATTTGCTTCTGAATAGCACGACACCAAGTTTGAACGTGTGCCAATGTAAAGACCGTATTGACCATTCTCTTGCGATGTAACGCCAGTAATAAAGTTGGCTTTTGAGCACAGGTTGTCACCGGCGGATGTTCCGCTTTCAATCCCAAGGCCATCAGCGCCGTTGCCACGCACATCAATGTAGCCTTGCAGTGTCCAAGCGTTTAAATCACCACTGCCCGCACGGAAACGAATGCCGTTCAGACCGTTAAGAATTGACACTATGTTTTGCAACGTACCAAGATTGCCGTAAATCAATCGGATACCATCAAGGCCAGCGCCCTGCACCCACACATCGCTGATGACAGCACGGCCAGCATCAAGGGTTGCAGAGCCAACCTCAATCAAGTTCTTGGTGTGTGCTCCAGCCTTGACGACTTTGAGTTCACGCAACTGTGACCAGTACTGAAGCACGAATGCTACGTTGTCAGATGTAGCTGTGATAGTTGTATTGTTTATGCCAGCGCCAATGATCTGGCCGAACGGAGGAAGGGTTATGGTCGACGCAAGGTCATAAGACCCAGCTGGGGCATACACTATGTTTGACACTGCAAATGCAGCATTAAACGCTGCTGCGCTGTCAGTTGCACCTGTTGAATCGGCACCATAATCCAGCACGTTGGCTGGAGCGCCAGAAATCATTGAATAAGAAACTTTGGTGAGGGCCATGATTACACCGAGTAAGTTACTGTGAAATA